>OHAI01000653.1_pt1 | contig 27277 bp, 20 predicted proteins | sample 1577091 | NCBI WGS metagenome assembly OHAI01 (sample SAMEA3541548, study PRJEB24748) | human gut metagenome | biome: human gut; feature: human-associated habitat; material: faeces | place: China | collected 2012
TCTCAAAGAAGCTCAGGTCTATCTTTGACAGGCGGGTGGAAATGGAACTGTGCGTCACATGGGCGTCTGCACTTATGTTGAACAGCGTCTTGAAAATGGAATTGTTGAATACGACCTCAAGCTTGCGCTGACTTATCTGATCTGCCGCCAGGAGGGCAAAGACAAGGAGATAGAACATCCGCTCGCCGCTCAATACCTTGGCGCAATAGTCCACCTTTGTAGAACTGGACAGTTTGGCCAGTTCTTCATCGGGTATCATGCGCAGGATGTCTTTTGCATGAACTTTTACATCTTTCATTTCAATATTTTTTGCTCTATTATTATGATGTAAAGATACAAAAAAATATTGATATATGCAAGTAAATAACTGACTTTCAGATAGTTAAAATCTTTCGAACACTAGTGATTTTCAATCCGCTATCTTTCTTTTTCTATTCAACGATAGCATGATGTAGATTGATTTGTAGAAACAAATCTGAATGTATTTCGGATCTCGGTGCAGGCTGATTATGGAAAAAAATCGGAATGTATTTCGGATCACAAATTAGCTGCGCTGACCTTCGGTTCTTATATTCTATGCTGTCGAATTTTTCGCTTTGCTCAACAACTCGTGCATATCCGACAGAACAATAGCCTTGTTGTTCCGGTCAATTTGTTGGCTTTAACTTCTTTAATTTCTCGATATATGTCATCTTGTTTTTACCCTTTTGATTTAAATTATTTAACTTTAAAAAATAAAGTATGTTAATTGTATGTTACTTTTACACTTATTCTCCGTCTAATATCGGAAATACTTGAAAATTTAATTAGGTTTAAACACGTTATATATGAAAAAATCATTGGCAATTATGGCCGCTGTGACAGGACTGTGCGCACAGCAGGCTATGGCTCAGTATCCTCAGATTACGCCCGAAGCAAAGGCTAAGTTTGAGGCACAGCGTGCCGAGTGGGAGGCTCATTCAGACTCTGCTTGGCAGGTAGCGTTCCCCATCGTAAAGAAAGAGGCCATGGAAGGTCGCCCCTATGTGCCATGGGCATGGCGTCCTTACGACCTGAAGCAGGCCAAGATACCTGCATTCCCCGGTGCTGAGGGCGGCGGTATGTACACTGCCGGCGGACGCGGCGGCAAGGTGCTCGTCGTAACCAACCTCAACGACGACGGTCCCGGCTCATTCCGCTGGGCTTGCGAGCAGGGCGGTGCGCGCATCATCGTGTTCAACGTGTGCGGTATCATCAACCTGAAGACTCCTATCATTCTTCGCGCTCCTTACGTAACCATAGCAGGACAGACAGCTCCCGGCGACGGCGTGTGCATTGCAGGCGAGTCGTTCCAGGTGAACACTCACGACGTTATTGTGCGCCACATGCGCTTCCGCCGCGGCAACACACACGTGTGGAACCGTGAAGACTCTTTCGGCGGCAACCCCGTAGGAAACATCATGATAGACCACTGCTCTTGCGAGTGGGGACTTGACGAGAACATCTCTTTCTACCGTCACATGTTCGACATGGGCGACGGCAAGCCTTCACGCAAGGAACCTACAGTGAACGTTACAATACAGAACACTATCTCGGCTAAGGCGCTCGATACATACAACCACGCCTTCGGCTCTACCATCGGCGGCGAGAACACCACATTCATGCGTAACCTCTGGGCCGACAACACCGGCCGTAACCCGTCAATAGGATGGGGTGGTGTGTTCAACTTCGTGAACAACATCGTATACAACTGGGTTCACCGTACTGCCGACGGAGGCGAGTTCTCTACAATGAGCAACTTCATCAACAACTACTATAAGCCCGGACCTCTCACTCCGAAAGATTCGCCTATAGGCTACCGTATCGTCAAGACTGAGAGCCGCAGCAAGAACCTCTTCCCGTATCAGCAGTTTGGCCGCGTTTATGCCATCGGCAACATCATGGAAGGCAACGAGGCTGTTACAAAGGACAACTGGGACGGCGGTATACAGATTGCCGACAAGGACCTGAAGGGCGAGGGCGGCATTCCTGAGGACGTTATGGCCCTGATGAAGTCTAACGAGCCGTTCCCTATGGCTCACATGACCATCATTCCGTCTGAAAAGACATTCGACTACGTGCTCGAGAACGTAGGTGCAACGCTGCCTATCCGCGACATCGTTGACCAGCGCATCATCGAGGAGGTTCGCACAGGCAAGGCTTACTATGTGAAGAAGCTGCCGAAGGAGAATCCTTATGGCGACATGTGGGGACTGAGCGACAAGTCGAAGAACGAGGACGGCTTCTTCAAGTATCGCCGTCTGGACAAAGACTCTTACAAGTACGGCATCATTACAGACCCGGCTCAGATGGGCGGATATCCCGAGTATAAGGGTGAGCCCCGCGTTGACACCGACGGCGACGGTATGCCTGACGAGTGGGAGATTGCCAACGGTCTTAACCCCAACGACCCGAGCGACGCCAACGGCGACTGCACAGGCGACGGATATACCAACATCGAGAAGTATATCAACGGCATCAGCACCAAGGTTAAGGTTGACTGGACTGACCTGAAGAACAACCACGACACTCTGGCCGGAAAGACAAAGCTGTTCTAATAAAAAGTAGTTAAAGAAGTTAGAGGAGTTAAAGTAGTTAAAGTCAAATGTCTTGCGGCTGTTTACGATGTCGTCAAGGCTTTATTTAAAGACTTTTAGCTACGTTAGCTCCTCTAATTTTTGTTTATGACAATGCTTCTTGCATAATCATAAGAAATAAGATAAATCTTTGTTGTATATCTTATTTTCTATTCAATTTATTTGATATTTTTAATCGGCGCTTTCCTTTTTAGTGCATTTGGCTTTAACTCCTTTAACTACTTCTAACTCCTTTAACTCCTACGAAGAAGAGCATTTGGCTTTAACTCCTTTAACTACTCTAACTCCTTTAACTCCTAGAAATTAACTCCTTACATAGTGCGGCATCTCCTCCGGTATCACCATCGAAATCTCTACCAGGCCGGCCACTTTGCCGTCGCGTTTCCACGTTGTCTGATATATCATTTTCTTCACTCCGTTCTTCTGTATCGTGTACGAGTTAGTACCGTCTGTGGCCATCAGTTCGCGTATCTTGGCCTGCGACTGCGGGCTGTGACATTCGAACATGTTGTGCCCAATCAGGTCGCCGTGGCTGGCAAACGTGGCACGCGATTTCTCGTTCATATACAGTATTTTTCCCTCTGTGTCGCACACTGTTACGGCACAGTGCATCTGCTCGGCCCATTCGTCGTCGTAGAACGGCTCAAAGAGGTCGAGGCTCTCGTCGTCAATTTCTTCTTCCATTATAAATTTCAGATTTTTAAGTTCTATGTTAATTACGTCAAGATCAAGTTTGTAGTCTTCAATGCGCTCACCCTTTTTCAGCCCCAGTTCAGCCCTTATGCGGCGCGCTTCCGCGCTGTTAGGCTTCTTCTCGAGCGTTTCTTTCAGCATCTCGTAGCCCATCGGTCCGCCGCAGTTTTCGGGCGGGCAGCAGCCCTTTCCGGCGGTGCATACAGGGTGAGGATAAATCACGGTCAGAATGTCCTCGAGCACTATCTCATGCACCCAGTCGTCGCCGAAGTCGTAGACATACAGCAGCTTTTGGCGGTCTGTGCCGAACACGTCGCAAAGCTTTGTTTCCTGCTCATCAAGGCTTTTTCTGTACATATTGCTGTCTACGTTGCTTAACATGTCGTCATCGTAGCATCTTGAGCTTATCTCAAAGCAGCCTCCGTAGGGCTTATCGCTGAATTTGTGCAGATGTTCGTTGTCCCATCCGAAGCTTATCTGTATTGTGTGGTGAAATTCTTCAAAAGTGCAGTTCTCTGGTATGATGACTCTTCGCCATACAGGCGGTTTCTTCACGTTCAGCAGTTTAATCTTAAATTGGTATGCCATAGGTTAGATGAAATTAGGTATTATTGTATGGCAAATATAGTGTTTTTTTGGCGAATAATTAAGTGTTGAGGTGTTTAGTTTTCCATACTTTTTTGTTTTCGCTCTCTCATGCCGCTTTTTAGTGTGATGTTGCATTCTAATATTACCTTTTTGTGTCGGTATTTGTCGGCAAAACAATATGCATTCAAGCGTTTTTTGTGTATAAATATTGTATAGAATAATGATGGTCGTTTTATAAAAAATAGGGATTGTACAGTTTATGTGTACAACCCCATTTTTTACTTTTTATAGTGCAAATAAGACGACAAAGTTCTTATCGGCACTCTATGCTAATGCAAAATTAGCAATATTTTTCTTAATATGTACTTCAATTTAAATAATTATTTATCTAATTTATTGTCATTCCTCTATCTTTTAGGAGGTTGATTTGTTTCTCAACTGTAGTTGCTTTTTCTCCCATAGTTTTTTATGTTGTTTGATAGTTCTTTTTCTTGTTTTAAACGTGCTGCAGTTAATACCTGCAGCACGTTATATTTATCCGTTTGATTGTTCATTAGTGTGCTTCAAGCCAGTTGGCACCCCAGCCGCAGTCGGCAACTAATGGTACGTTGAGCTTGTAGGCGCCCTGCATCTCTTCGAGCACTATGCGCTCAACGGTCTCTTTCTCCTCAGGCATAACGCTGAAGTTGAGTTCGTCGTGCACCTGAAGAATCATCTTTGAGCGCAGATTTTCGTCCTTGAAGCGCTTGTAGATGCGCACCATGGCCACCTTTATTATGTCGGCGGCAGAGCCTTGTATAGGGGCGTTGATGGCGTTGCGCTCGGCAAAGCCGCGCACCGTGCCGTTGTGCGAATTGATGTCGGGCAGATAGCGGCGGCGACGGAAGAATGTCTCTACGTAGCCCTGTTCGCGCGCCGTCTGCTTGGCCTTCTCCATGTATTCGTGAACCTTCGGGAAGGTGATGAAGTAGCCGTCTATCAGCTGCGACGCCTCCTGCCGGCTGATGTCCAGACGCTCTGCCAGACCGAACACCGTGATGCCGTATATTATGCCGAAGTTGGCGCGCTTGGCCTTGGTGCGCTGGTCGCGCGTCACGTCGGCAATGTCCTCTTTGTATATCTTTGCGGCCGTTGCGGCGTGTATGTCGTGGCCAGAACGGAAGGCCTCTATCATGTTCTCGTCGCCGCTCAGATGCGCCATTACGCGCAGCTCAATCTGACTGTAGTCGGCCGAGAAGAACAGGCAGCCCTCCTCGGGTATGAACGCCTTGCGTATCTCCTTGCCGTCCTCGCCGCGCACGGGTATGTTCTGCAGGTTAGGGTCAGACGAAGAGAGTCGGCCGGTGGCCGTGGCGGTCTGGTTGAACGATGTGTGTATGTGCCCTGTCCGCGGGTTTATCAGCTTCGGCAGCGCGTCGACGTATGTGCCTAACAGCTTCTTTAATCCTCTGTGTTCCAGTATCTTACCCACAATCTCGTGCTTTCCGCTGAGCTGTTGCAGCACCTCTTCCGATGTAACATATTGTCCCGTCTTTGTCTTCTTTGGCTTCTCCACAATCTTCAGCTTGCCGAACAAAATTTCGCCAACCTGCTTGGGCGATGCTATGTTAAACTCTTCGCCTGCCAGCTCGTATATGCGCTTCTCTATGTCGCTGAGCCTCTTTGTCAGAATCTCCGACGTTTCGGCCAGCGCCGCCGTGTCTATCCTCACTCCGTTTAGCTCCATCTCGGCGAGCACTCGCACCAACGGCATCTCTATTTCGTAGAAGAGTTGGGTTACGCCTACCTCCTCGAGTTTCGGTTCGAGATAGTTTTTCAGTCGCAGCGTTACGTCGGCGTCCTCGGCGGCATAGTCGACGATCTGCTCGGGCGGCAGGTCTCTCATCGACTTCTGCTTCTTTCCCTTCGGTCCGATAAGTTCCTCTATGTGTATGGTCTGATATCCGAGACACGTCTCTGCCATGTAGTCCATGTTGTGGCGAAGCTCGGGTTGGATGAGGTAGTGGGCTATCATCGTGTCGAACAGCTGGCCTGCCACGCACACACCGTAGCTTGCCAGCACCTCCATGTCGTACTTGATATTTTGTCCAACTTTGAGAATTTCGGGGTTTTCGTATAGCGGTTTAAATATGTTAACTATCTTTTGCGCTTCTTCACGATTGGCAGGAACGGGCACGTAGAACGCCTCAAATTCCTTCACAGAGAAGCTCAAACCGACCAGTTCGGCATCGATTGCGCTCGTTGAAGTGGTTTCTGTGTCTAGACTGAGAATTTTTTTTGTCATGAAAAAATCACAGATTTTCTTCATTTCTTCCTCATTATCAATGAGTTTGTATGTGTGCGGCAGTTCGTTTAACGCTCTCAGACTAGCGTTTTTTGAAAAAACTTGGCCGTCGGTCGGATTTTCTGCGAATAAATCGAGTTGAATTTGAACGCTTTTTTTATTATTTTCAGCTTTGTTAAGAAACTTGTCTGCGAGCGTCTTAAACTCCAGTTCGGTGAAGATTTTGCGAAGTTCGTCGGCGTCGGGCTCGCTCACCTTCAGTTCGTCTAGGTTGAGCTCAACCGGCACGTCGGTTTTTATCGTCGCGAGGAATTTCGAGAATTTTATCTGCTCGGCATTATCCTCAACTTTTTTCTTCAGTGCGCCCTTCAGCTTGTCGGTCTGCTCGAGCAGCTGCTCCACGCTGCCAAACTCGTTGATAAGTTTCACGGCAGTCTTCTCGCCGACGCCCGGACATCCCGGAATGTTGTCGGCCGAGTCGCCCATCAGTCCCAAAAGGTCGATCACCTGACTTGTGTTTGCAATGCCATACTTGGCGCACACCTTCTCGGCGTCGAGCGTTTCGTATCCTCCGCCGTGGCGCGGGCGATACATCATGACGTTCTCTCTTACCAGCTGTCCGTAGTCCTTGTCGGGCGTAAGCATATATGTCTCTACGCCTTCAGCCCCGGCCTTGAGCGCCAGCGTGCCTATCACGTCGTCGGCCTCGTATCCGTCGGCCTCGAGCACCGGTATGCGCATGGCCTTGAGCAGGCTCTTTATGATGGGCACAGCGCGGCGTATGTCCTCGGGCGTCTCCTCTCTCTGCGCCTTATATTCGGCGTAGGCCTCGGTGCGGAAGGTGGGGCCATGGGGGTCGAAGGCCACTCCCAGATATGTGGGTTTTTCTTTCGTGAGCACTTCGTGCAGCGTGTTGCAGAAGCCCATCACGGCCGACGTGTTGAGCCCTTTAGAGTTGATACGGGGGTTCTTTATAAATGCGTAATACGAGCGGTATATCAGCGCGTAGGCGTCAAAAAGGAACAGCTTATCCATGTAATATGAGTTTTTTACGTGTAAAATTACTAATTTTTTAGCATTAATCCGATAAAATAATTACTTTTGTATTAAAATTGCAGCATGATGGATTATTTATCTCTTATTAAGGAGCCCATAAAAGCAGAACTCGATGACTTCATCAGTCTGTTCAACAAGTCGCTCACACATACGGACAACCTGCAGGAAGAAATCTTCAGGCGTATACGCCAGCGCGCCGGAAAGCGTATGCGCCCCATGCTAATACTGCTCATGGCCAAGAATTACGGCTCGGTGAGCAGCGCCACACTGCACGCCGCAGTGGGCCTGGAGCTGCTGCATACGGCCAGCTTGGTGCACGACGACGTGGTTGACGAGAGCACCGAGAGGCGCGGCCAGGCATCGGTCAACGCCCTGTATGACAACAAGGTGGCAGTGCTCATTGGCGACTATATCCTTTCTACGGCGCTGCTGCATGTGGCTGAGACACACAACGAACTGATAATCAAGTATTTGGCTGAACTGGGAAGGACGCTGTCTAACGGCGAGATACTGCAGCTTACGAGCATATCAAACGAGCAGATTTCAGAAGAAATCTACTATAATGTGATACGCCAGAAGACCGCCGCACTCTTTGAGGCATGCTGCGCAATGGGTGCGATATCTGCCGGAATGCCTGAAAGCGAGATAGGCAAGGCCATGAAATTCGGTCAGACGCTGGGCATAATCTTCCAGATAAGAGACGACATCTTCGACTATTACGACTCGTCGGAAATAGGCAAGCCTACGGGCAACGACATGGCTGAGGGCAAGCTGACGCTGCCTGCCATTTATGCCGTGAACAATTCGGCGCCAGACAGCATACGCAAGCTGGCTTACAAGGTGAAGGAGCGCACGATAACTCAGGACGAAATAGCCATCCTGGTGGACTATACCAAGGAGCACGGGGGCATTGAATATGCCGAGAAACGCATGGAGAAAATGCGCCGCGAGGCAATGGAGTTTATCGAAACTGAGGTTACTGACGACGCGCTTCGCCGCAGTCTCGAGGCCTATCTGAGTTTTGTCATTGAGAGGACAAAGTAAAGTAGGGTAGAGAGCGATAGAGAGATGTGGGAGCGATGAGAACTGTTGTGTGAGCAATGGGACTTATGCGACTTGTAATTTGTTGAAAATCAGAGATTTTAGATAATGCGCAGAGCTTGCTGAAAGGGCAGGCTCTGCGTTTTTTGTTGGCTTATTATTGGTTCTGTCTGCGCCATTCTTTGCGTGCGGCATACATCTCTTCTTTTATTCCTCCGTGTGTCAGAAACTCGGTTTTCAGATGATCTATGAGCTTTCTCGGCGGCGTGTCGGTCTGACGATTAAGAGTTATCGCTATGTTGGCTATTGTCTCGTCCGGCCTTACCGTTATGGCCTTGCGGAAATAGGTGCTGTCAGTATGCTTCTTGCAAGCCATTCTTGTCTGCATTGCCTTAGTGCTGTTGACGCTCCATTGTTCAAGATTTCTTACTCTCAGATAGTCTTCATAATCAATTAAAAGCTCCTGCAGACAAGCTTTCGCAACGTTTGTTAGCTTCAGTTCGGCCTCTCTCCAGGTGCTGCTTGCTGCGCTTCCCTAGGCAATATTCTGCTTGCCTGAGCGTGCAGCCTGAATCATTTGGTCGATGGTTCTGTCGGCCTTGTCGGGATATTTATGCGCAAAATAAAAAGTGATGTCATAAATACATTCAGCCTTCTGATAAACAATGAGTTATCTGTAGTGTCCGTGCTGCTGAATAAAGTTGTTTTCCATGTGTTTTTGTTGCAGGTTAAATGCCGCGTTTTGCGGCTTGTTGTTAAGGTTAAAAATGACTTATGAGGCTGTAAAACATGGCAAATCAGCTGTCAGTTAGCCTGTTATGCTCATGTTGTATCAGCCCCATAAGTCTTATAAGTCCCATCATCTTTGGGCCCTCGCAATCCCTCTTTTAGAAGAATTTTGTCTCTTCGCCGAGCAGTTCGCTTAGCAGCATGTTGGCCAGACGGCTTGTGCCGAGGCGGAACCACTTGTTGGTGAGCCATTTTTCGCCCAGAACCTCTTTAACGATGGTGTAGTAGATAAGTGCATCCATCACCGAATTGATGCCTCCTGCGGGCTTAAAACCAATCTGTATGCCTGTCTCGTCGTAGTATTCCTTGATGGCCTGGCACATCACGTAGGCAGCCTCCGGCGTAGCGGCAGGCTCAAGCTTGCCCGTAGACGTCTTGATATAGTCGGCACCGGCATACATCGCTATTATTGATGCCTTCTTGATGTTAGAGGCTGTCTTGAGGCATCCTGTCTCGAGGATAACCTTCATCGGAGCTTCGCCGCATGCCTGTTTCAGCTCGTTGATGTCGTCGGCCACGCCCTCATAGTCGCCACTGAGGAACTTGCCCACAGGCATAACGATGTCAATCTCCGTTGCACCGTCCTTTACGGCAAGCGCTGTCTCGGCCACCTTGACCTCGATAACGGCCTGTGAAGACGGGAAACTGCCTGACACACAGGCTATCTCAACGCCGTCGATTTCGAGCGACTCGCTCACGGTCTTGGCAAAGCATGGATATACGCAGATTGTTGCCACGTGGGGCAGGTCGGGGTAGGTGGCGTCAAACTCGTTCACCTTCTCCGTGAAAGCCAGTATGCTTTCCTCTGAGTCGGTGGTCTTGAGCGATGTCAGTTCGATGCTTCCGAAGAGGAATTTCTTTATCTCCGGCGTGTCGTTCTCGTGCACCTTTTCGGCTATAATCTTCTTAACTGCCTCGCGCACTTCAGCGTCGTCAATCTCGGTGTTATATTTGCTCAGAGCCTCGTCGTATTTGCTCATTTTCGGAAACTCTGTCTCGTGCTTGTGCTCGTGTGAGCATTCGTGCTTCTTGTTGTCGTTTTCTGTTGCCATAATGATATAATTTTTAATTTTTACTTTTTAATTTTTCATTGTTTATATGCCTCGTCTTGTCGCGGCTGGTCTTCTTTTCGAGGTTCTTTCTGAGTGCCTCTGTGAGGTCAACTCCCGTCTGGTTTGCCAGGCACATCAGCACCCACAGCACGTCGGCCATCTCGTCTGCCGGGTCTTGTTCTTCGCCCTGCTTGAAGCTCTGGTCGCCATACTTGCGTGCCATGATGCGCGCCAACTCGCCCACCTCCTCGGTGAGGCATGCCATGTTGGTCAGTTCGCTGAAGTAGCGCACGCCATACTGCCTTATCCATTGGTCTACGAGCTGCTGTGCCTCGCGTATTGTTATGTCGTTGTCCATATATTTATGCGTTTATTTTGCCTGTAAGGCGTTTTCTCTTCTTTTGCCTATAACTATGCCGCCGGTGCTGTTTTATAGTCTCAGAGGGCCTCAAATGCGCTCTGTCGTGCTTCCAGCTGCCGTCTTGACCTGCCAGATGCACCGGGCGTGGCGGCTATTCCTTGTGTCTGGTGTCCATGCAGATGGTTACGGGACCGTCGTTCACCAGCTCAACCTTCATGTCGGCTCCAAACTCGCCCGTGCCTACCTGGCGGCCTATTTCGCGGCTCAGCTTGTCGCAGAACTCGTTGTATAGCGGAATAGAAACTTCATGCTTGGCGGCATGAATCCATGAGGGGCGGTTGCCTTTCTTGTAGGATGCCAGCAGGGTGAACTGGCTGATGACGAGTATCTCGCCGTTGATGGCTGTTATAGGTATGTTCATCACGCCCTGCTCGTCGTCGAAGACGCGCAGCGATGCCACCTTCTTTACCAGCCAGTCGACGTCTTCCGACGTGTCTCCTTCTGCCACTCCGAGCAGTATCATGTAGCCCTTGCCGATGGCCGACTTTACCTGTCCGTCAATCGTTACCGACGCGCGGCTTACGCGCTGTATTACTATCTTCATATCTCTTTTTTCTTTTTTTTGTTCCAGGTTATTCCCAGTTATATTTGTATATTTCGTGTGAACCGAGATTGTCGCCTAATTTGTGAAGGATGCTGTACATGCATTCTTTTGTCGATGAGTCAAGACCGATATATCCGATATAGTTCTTGTTTATGTCGCTTAAAGTTATAAAGCTGATATTCTTTTTTGTAAGACGTGAGTTGACATATTTCAGCTTACTCCAGATATTCCATGTGCCATCGTTTATCTCGTCGATTCGGTTGCTTTCTTGTGTTTGACTTAAGATGAGGTAGATGGCGTGGTAAGGAATTTTTGCATCTTCCTTGTAAGCGTACATCATAAGGCATGTAAACTCTTCTTCATCATCGAACATTATAGTAGCATAGCCTATCATGTCGTATTTGGATTCATGCTTTTGTGATAAGCTCTTCATCTTTTGCAGTACGTCGTTATTTGATTCGCTTCCGTCGTTGCTTGAGAGGTTCAGTGTCAACACTGTGTGCATTGTTTTTTCGTCGTAGCTGTACTGCGGTAATATGATTAGTTGGCTGTCATAGCTGCCGGTGCTGTCTGTTGATGCATTGAGAAATTTTTTGTACATTATTGATGTCTTTTTGATGTCCAGGACATCGCTTTCGTCATCGTAGGCTGTATTGTGTTCTTTACTGCTTGCACCTTCTTCAGGGCTTTGTATTGTCGTGCTTTTTGATGATGAAATGTTGTTGGCTGTTATGCCGTTTGACGCGGCCGGCAAAGGTTGAATTAGTGACAGCAGGACAGCGCAGATTGTTATTATTTTGTTCTTTATCATAAGGCTTTGTTTTGTTACATTCTAAATCACAAATATACTTTTTTGAGTGCGAATATCATCGTATTATATAGTTAAAGAATGTCAATGTGTATAGGCTTTTATACGCATTATGTTGTTCTTTGTATGATATTTGGTCCTTATTTTTATGTGTTTTCAAAGTGTTCAGCAATTATTTTTGCCTTAGAAGGCCCTATAATCGCTGCTATTTCTTCAATGCTTGCCTCCTTTATGCGCTTCACGGTCTTCAGTTCCTTCAGCAGCAGGTCTTTTGTCTTGGGTCCGATGCCCTTAATGTCGTCCAGTTCCGAGTGCAGCGCATGCTTGCTGCGCTTGTCGCGGTGGAAGGTTATGGCAAAGCGGTGAACCTCGTCCTGCATGTGCGTTAGCAGGTGGAAAAGCTCGCTGTCGGTCTTCATTCCGACCACTACGGGCGGCCATCCGTAGAGCAGCTCGTTGGTGCGGTGGCGGTCGTCTTTGGCAAGTCCGGCTATCGGAATGTCGAGGTGAAGTTCGCCCTCTACAACCTCTCTCACAACGCTCATCTGTCCCTGTCCGCCGTCGGTTATTATGAGGTCGGGCAGGGGCTGTCCTTCGTCGCGCAGACGGGTGTAGCGGCGCCTTACAACCTCCTGCATCGAGGCATAGTCGTCGGGGCCTGTAACCGTCTTTATTATATATTTCCGGTAGTCTTTCTTGCTCGGTTTCATCTTCTTGAACACCACGCAGGCCGCCACGGCGTCGGTTCCGCTGATGTTAGAGTTGTCGAACATCTCTATCTGATAAGGCATCTTGGGCAGCTTCAGGGCGTTCTGAATTTCCTTCATAAGGCGCACTGATTTCTGCTCCGGATTGAGCTTTTCGGCCTGTTTCAGGCGGTCGAAACGATACTGTTTGCCGTTCATCACCGACAGGTCGAGCAGCGTCTTCTTGTCGCCTCGCTGCGGCACGGTGAACGTAACGCCTTCGAGCGTCATGTCGGGGATAAAAGGCACTATTATTTCGCGCGACGTACTGCCTACTTTCTCGCGTATTTGCAGTATTCCGAGCTGCAGAATCTCGTCTTCGCTCTCGTTCAGTTTCTTCTTCATCTCGAACGTGAAGGCCTGGTTTATGCTGCCGTTCATCACGTGGATATAGTTCACGTAGGCCGTTTTTTCGTCGTCTGTTACCGAGAAAACGTCTACATTATTGATCGTGTGGCTCACCACTTCGCTCTTCGAACAGAAGTTTTCGAGCAGCAGATACTTCTGTTTTATGGCTTCTGCCTCCTCAAAACGCAGCTCTTCGGCCAGTTTCTGCATCTGCGCGAAGAGCATTTTCGACAGCTCGCGCGTGTTTCCTTTCAGTATTTCGCGCGCCTGGGTGATGCTCTCCTGATACTCCTCGTAGCTCTGCTTGCCTATGCACGGCGCGCCGCAGTTCTTGATGTGATACTCCAGGCAGGGCTTATATTTGCCCTGTTCGATGCCTTCGCGCGTTATCGGAAAGCGGCAGGTGCGCGGCTTATACAGCTTTTTTATCAGGTCGAGCACGGCATACATCGAAGGCAGATGGCTGTAAGGACCGTAATAAGAGCCCCATTTCTTGTTTATGGTGCGCGTCTTGAATATGCGCGGCAGATATTCTTTAGTTACGCAGATAGAGGGGTAAGTCTTGCCGTCTTTGAGCAGAATGTTGTATTTGGGCTGATATTTCTTTATCAGACTGTTCTCGAGCAGCAGCGCGTCTTCTTCGCTGTTCACCACGGTATATGTTATGTCGTGAATCTTGCTTACAAGCACCTTGGTCTTGTATCTGTCCACTTCCTTATGAAAGTAGGACGACACGCGGTTCTTCAGGTTCTTGGCCTTGCCAACATATATTATGGTGCCGCTCTCGTCATAGTATTGATAGCTGCCCGGCTTGTCGGGCAGGTTGCTCACAATGGCCTTCAGCCTTGCCAGCCTCTTCTCGTTTTCTTCTTTAGTCATGCCGCGTAAGTGCCTTATTTAAAATGGTTTTGAAAAATTTTGTTTCACGTGAAACTTTAAACAGAGGGTGGAATAGTTATAAGGAGTTAAGGAGTTATGGAGTTAAGGAGTTAAGACGTATGCCTTGTTGTTTTCGGTGGTGTACGTGATGTCTTTGCAGGCATCGTGTAGATATAAACTTTGCTTTATAAATAAACTTGATAACGGTCTTAGCCCTTAGCTCTCTGATAAGAAAGTTGAGCCATGTGCAGACTCAATAAACAGATGCATTTGTCTTAACTCCATAACTTCCTAACTCCTTAACTCCCGAATATAACTCCTAAAAATTTATACCTGCAGCAGGCTTGTTATGTCTGTGCCTTCTTCGAAGTTGCTGCGGCCGTTGAGGTCTTCGTGTATAAGTTCGATGAGGAAGTTTACGTATACTTTCTTCGGATTAAACTTCTTCACAAGGTCGTACGCAGCCTTCATGGTGCCGCCTGTAGCCAGCAGGTCGTCGTGCAGCAGCACGATGTCGTCCTCGGTGATGGCGTCCTTATGAATCTCGATAGTGTCGGTGCCGTACTCCTTCGAGTAGCTCTCCTGTACGGTTTCGCCGGGCAGCTTGCCGGGCTTACGGCACAAAACAACGCCGGCGTTGAGTTTTATGGCCAGTGCAGAGGCCATGACGAAGCCGCGGCTCTCTATGCCCACAATCTTGGTTACGCCCTTGTCTTTGTACATCTCGTAAAGTTCGTCTTCCATTATCTGGAGACATTTCGGATTCTTAAACAGTGTTGTTACGTCTCTGAAATTTACTCCTTTCTGCGGAAAATCAGGAATACATCTCAGATTCTCCAATAGTGTTTTGTTGTTCATCTTTTCTTTTTAGTTACGTACTTTATACTAATATTATCTCTTGTTCGCTGTTTTCGGCGCGTTGTGCGCTATATATATTATATGTGTGCGGCATGGCGTTGCGGATGCCTTGTTTTCCGTCTGCGCTGCCGCATGGTTTTTCCGCCTGCGGCGTTTTTCTGCCTTTCCGGCGCATATTCTTGCCGTGGGGCTTTTTCGTCCGTGCTTCCGCCTTTTTCGCCCGCTGTGTTGCGTTTTGCTGCTGCGGACAGACGCTCTGCGGCTTGTGCTGTTTCTTCTTTTTTGCCGTCAGATATTTCTGTCGAAATCGTGGCCGCATTCTTCGGCGGCAGACTGCTGCCGTTGCAAAGGGCTGTTTTTCGGGACTTTCCAAAAGGCCGTCTTTTGGCTCGCAAAAGGTGGTCTTTTGCAGCCCGAAAGGATACCTTTTGCACGCTGAAAGGCCACCTTTTAGAAAGTGGCTTTTCGCTGCCTCGGGCATCGCCTCACGGCAGCCGTCGGGGCAGGGCAGAGCCGTGCCTCGGCAGGGGCACCCGGAGGGCATAATAAGAGGAGTCAGACGTTCTGAAATATTGCTCCTTTTTATCGTGAGGAACATCAAATTTTACCTTAAAGTAAATTTGTGTCCCGATTTTGTATCTTACTATCTTTCAGTCGGTTCCAACGTTTTCGCTTAACAAAAAATGCTCATTTTGTTTCACGTGAAACATATGGCTGTTTTACCTTTTCATCAGCACCAGCATGATGTTGATGTCGCTCGGCGAGACACCCGGAATTCGACTTGCCTGAGCCAGTGTGTCGGGGTTGATTTTTGCAAGCTTTTGACGGGCCTCGGTCGAGAGCTGTTCCATCTCGAGATAGTTGAAATGGCCCTTTATTTTGATGTTCTCCAGGCGGTGCATTTTGTCGGCCACAATCCGCTCGCGTTCGATGTAACCCTTGTATTTCATTTTTATCTCTGCAGCCTCTGCCGTTTCATCGTTGCGGTTGGGCAGCGAGGCGATGAGCTGCTTCAGTTCGGGCACAAGTTCGGAAAGATTTTGCAGGTTGATCTGCGGACGGGCCACGAGGTCAATCAGCTTGCATCCTTCGCGCAGCGGGGTGGTGCCGAGCGACTCGAGCGCCGCATTGATGTCCTTCGGCTTGACGTGAGTAGTGGCGCAGAAGTTTATGATGCTTTCCGTCGCTTTCTTCTTCTGCATCCACCAGTCGTATCTGTCGCGCTTTGCCAATCCGAGGTTGTAGGCCTTCTCGGTCAGTCGGGCGTCGGCGTCGTCCTGTCGGAGCAGTATTCTGTATTCGGCGCGGCTTGTGAACATTCGGTAAGGTTCGTCGACGCCTTTCGTCACGAGGTCGTCAATGAGCACACCGATGTAGGCCTCGTCGCGGTGAAGGATGAACGGCTCGCCGCCGCCGCATCTTATCGCCGCATTTATTCCGGCAATGGTTCCCTGTCCGCCTGCCTCCTCGTATCCTGTGGTTCCGTTCACCTGTCCGGCAAGGAACAGACCTTTTATTATCTTAGACTCGAGCGAGTGGTCGAGCTGGGTAGGGTCGAAGAAGTCGTACTCGATGGCGTAGCCCGGACGGTAGACCTTGGCGTCGCGCAGCGCCGGAATTTTTCTCAGTGCAGCAATCTGCACCTCCATCGGCATGCTCGACGAGAATCCGTTGAGATACATCTCGTTGGTGGTTTCGCCTTCAGGCTCGAGGAAGAGCGGGTGCTGCTCCTTGTCGGGGAAGGTTACCAGCTTTGTTTCTATCGAGGGGCAGTAGCGCGGCCCTATGCTCTGTATCTGTCCGTTGTAGAGCGGCGAGTCGGCCAGTCCGCTTCTCAGCGTGTCGTGCACCTCCTTGTTTGTGTAGCATGTCCAGCACGGCAGCTGTCTGAGCTGTCGGTGGGGAGCCATGAAGCTGAACTGGTGGAAGTCGTTTTCGCCCTCCTGTATCTCCATGTCCTCAAAGTGCACCGACCTCATGTCTATGCGCACCGGCGTGCCGGTCTTCATTCTTGCGCTTCTTATTCCGTGGCGTGTTATGCTTTCGGTCAGGTCTTTCACGGCCGGCTCGGCTATGCGTCCGCCTGGCAGCTGCTTGCGTCCTATGTGCAGCAGTCCGTTCAGGAAGGTTCCCGCCGTTATCACCACGCTCTTGGCTCTCAGCTCAACGCCCCACACGGTCTTCACTCCCGCGGCCTCGCCGTTCTCTACTATGAGCTCGCAGGCCTCGTCCTGCCAGATGTCGAGGTTGGGCGTCGTGTCGAGCACCTCGCGCCATTTCCATATAAACTTGCCTCTGTCGCATTGTGCCCTCGGGCTCCATACGGCAGGGCCTTTTGAGCGGTTGAGCATCCTGAACTGTATGGCTGTGGCGTCGGTCACTATTGCCGTCTGTCCGCCCAGCGCGTCGATTTCCCTGACAATCTGTCCCTTTGCTATTCCGCCGATGGCCGGGTTGCAGCTCATCTGCGCAATTTTGTTCATGTCCATCGTCACAAGGCAGGTGCTTGCGCCCATGTTGGCCGAGGCCGTGGCAGCCTCGCAGCCGGCGTGTCCGCCGCCTATCACGATGACGTCATATTTAAGAAGCATATTATCCTTATAATTTTTAGAGCAATATCAATTTGGCGCAAAAGTAAGAAATTAAATTGAATTTTTGATGAAATAGTTTGATTTATCGCTAAAATAGAGTATATTTGCATCCTCATAATAAACGCTAAAATACCTAAAAGAAGGTATTGCGGCGGGGCTGACCTTGGGTTATGCAGTACACTTAAATGTAGAGAAACATTATTAATTAATACAGTTAAATACTTAAATTTCAATCATTTATGTGGTTATGTAATTCATCTATTGGAAGGAAAGTCGTGATGTCCGTAACAGGTATTGCGCTTATCCTGTTCTTGACGTTCCACATGTCAATGAACGTAGTAGCTCTTTTCTCAGGAGATGCTTACAACATGGTTTGTGAGTTCCTCGGAGCCAACTGGTATGCACTTGTTGCAACTCTGGCTCTTGCGGCTCTTGCGGTGATTCACATCGTATATGCGTTCCTGCTGACAATGCAGAACCGCCGTGCACGCGGAAACGAGCGCTACGCTGTGACAACACGTCCCTCTAAGGTGGAGTGGGCTTCTCAGAACATGCTGGTGCTCGGCATCATCGTTCTGCTCGGTCTTCTGCTTCACTTGTTCAACTTCTGGTACAACATGATGTTTGCCGAACTGACAGGCATCAGCGTTCCTCATCATCCGGCTGACGGATTTGCCTACATCGTAGACACATTCTCTTGCCCGGTTTACGTTGTGCTTTACATCATCTGGCTTGCTGCTATCTGGTTCCACCTCTCACACGGATTCTGGAGCGCAATGCAGACTTTCGGATGGAGCGGCAAGGTTTGGTTCCAGCGCTGGAAGGTCATCGGCCTGGTTTACACAACTCTCCTCATGCTGGGCTTCCTCGTTGTAGTGCTTGCTTTCGCTTTCGGATGCGCACCGAGCCTGTTGTAATTGTAGTTCAAAATGCGTAACTCAAAATTCATAATTATTTAGAAAGAATATTATGGCAAAACAAATAGATTCCAGAATACCTGAAGGTCCGATAGCTGAAAAATGGACCAACTATAAGGCACATCAGCGCCTGGTTAACCCTAAGAACAAGCTGAAGCTCGACGTTATCGTCGTAGGTACGGGTCTGGCAGGTGCCAGTGCAGCAGCCAGCCTGGGCGAGATGGGCTTCAACGTGTTGAACTTCTGCATACAGGACTCTCCGCGCCGCGCTCACTCTATCGCTGCTCAGGGCGGTATCAACGCTGCCAAGAACTATCAGAACGACGGCGACTCTGTTTACCGTCTGTTCTACGACACAGTGAAGGGTGGTGACTACCGTGCACGCGAGGCTAACGTTTACCGTCTGGCTGAGGTGTCTAACAACATCATCGACCAGTGTGTTGCACAGGGTGTTCCTTTCGCACGCGAATACGGCGGCATGCTTGCCAACCGTTCGTTCGGCGGTGCTCAGGTGTCACGTACATTCTACGCTAAGGGTCAGACAGGCCAGCAGCTGCTGCTCGGTGCCTACTCTGCACTCAGCTGCCAGATACACGCAGGCCGCGTTAAGCTCTACACACGCTACGAAATGGAAGACGTTGTGCTCGTTGACGGCCGCGCACGTGGTATCATTGCCAAGAATCTCGTAACCGGAAAGCTGGAGCGCTTCTCTGCCAACGCAGTGGTTATAGCTACCGGCGGATACGGTAACACATACTTCCTTTCAACCAATGCCATGGGCTGTAACTGTACAGCTGCCATGTCTTGCTACCGCAAGGGAGCTTACTTCGCCAATCCTTCTTACGTTCAGATCCACCCGACATGTATCCCTGTACACGGAGACAACCAGTCGAAGCTTACGCTTATGTCTGAGTCTCTGCGTAACGACGGACGTATCTGGGTGCCCAAGAAGCTTGAGGACGCCAAGGCTCTGCAGGCCGGAACAAAGAAGGGAAGCGACATTCCTGAGGAAGACCGCGACTACTATCTGGAGCGCCGCTATCCGGCATTCGGTAACCTCGTTCCCCGCGACGTTGCTTCGCGTGCTGCCAAGGAGCGCTGCGACAAGGGCTTCGGCGTTAACAACACAGGTCTGGCCGTGTTCCTCGACTTCTCTGAGAGCATCGAGCGCCTCGGCATCGACGTTGTACGCCAGCGCTACGGCAACCTCTTCGACATGTATGAGGAAATCACAGACGTCAATCCGGGCGAGCTTGCTAACGAGATTAACGGCGTGAAGTATTACAACCCGATGATGATCTATCCTGCCATCCACTATACAATGGGCGGTATCTGGGTTGACTATGAGCTCATGACAAGCATCACAGGTCTGTTCGCCATCGGCGAGTGCAACTTCTCTGACCACGGTGCCAACCGTCTGGGTGCGTCAGCTCTTATGCAGGGTCTGGCCGACGGCTACTTCGTTCTGCCTTACACCATACAGAACTATCTGGCCGACCAGTCTATCTGGCCTCGCATCTCTACCGACCTGCCCGAGTTTGAGGAGGCTGAAAAGGCCGTTCAGGCTGAAATCGACCGCCTGATGAACATCAAGGGCAAGCGCTCTGTCGACTCTATCCACAAGGAGCTTGGCCACGTAATGTGGGAGTATGTGGGCATGGGCCGCACAGCCGAGGGCCTGAAGACAGGTCTCGAGAAGATCAAGAAAATACGCAAGGAGTTTGAGACCAACCTGTTTATCCCGGGCTCAAAAGAGGGTCTTAACACCGAGCTTGACAAGGCTATACACCTGCGCGACTTCATCACAATGGGCGAGCTCGTGGCTTACGACGCTCTCTCACGTAACGAGTCATGCGGCGGTCACTTCCGTGAGGAGTACCAGACTGAGGAAGGCGAGGCTAAGCGCGACGACGAAAACTTCTTCTATGTAGGCTGCTGGGAGTACCAGGGCAGCGACGAGAAGGCGCCCGAGCTTATCAAGGAGCCTCTGCACTATGAAGCAATAAAAGTACAAACCAGAAATTATAAGAACTAAAAATATGGCAAACATTTCATTCACACTGAAATTCTGGCGTCAGAACGGACCGAAAGCCGAGGGCCATTTTGACACACGCGAGATGAAGGACATCCCCGATGATACATCTTTCCTCGAGATGCTCGACATTCTGAACGAGCAGCTCATTGAGGAAGGCAAGGAGCCGTTCGTGTTCGACCACGACTGCCGCGAGGGCATCTGCGGCATGTGCTCGCTCTACATCAACGGACATCCTCACGGCCCTAACACCGGAGCTACAACATGCCAGCTGTATATGCGTAAGTTCAAGGACGGCGACGTTATCACCGTTGAGCCGTGGCGTTCGGCTGCATTCCCTGTTATCAAGGACTGCATGGTTGACCGCGGAGCATTCGACAAGATCATACAGGCAGGCGGATATATCACCGTACGCACCGGACAGCCCCAGGACGCTAACGCCATTCTTATACCTAAAGAGGCTGCCGACGAGGCTATGGACTGCGCTACTTGTATCGGCTGCGGCGCTTGTGTTGCTGCCTGCAAGAACGGTTCTGCCATGCTTTTCGTAAGCTCTAAGGTTAGCCAGCTGGCTCTTCTGCCCCAGGGTCGCCCCGAGGCTGCTAAGCGTGCCAAGGCAATGATAATGAAGATGGAAGAGCTCGGATTCGGTAACTGCACCAACACCCGCGCCTGCGAGGCTGAGTGCCCGAAGAACGAGACCATCGCCAACATAGCCCGTCTGAACCGCGAGTTCATCAAGGCTAAGTTGAACGACTAATGGAAAGAACGCTATAAATTTATTTTTTCATAGTCTCCATGGGCGGGGCGCCGTTGTGCGCCCTGCCTTTTTTTGTGCCCCTGCCTTTCGTTTGTGCCATTAGCGGCTTTTGTCTGTTTCATTCCGGTTGGCTCTCCATGCCTGCGTTTTACGCCATTCCGCCTGCCATGCCGGCATTTTGAGTGAAAGTCATACGGTTGTCTCCGTTATAATATTTGTATATTGCGTAATATATTGATAATCAGATGGTTATCCGTTTTATGGGCGTTCGGCTGCAAAATGCCGTGTTTCAGCCTGCGAAAGTTGCCCTTTTGGCGTGTAAAAGGTATTCTTTTATGATGCAAAAGGCATCCTCTTAGAAATTGTGAGTTTGCGCGGCTTTTGCCTGCATGATGCCAAGCCTGTGCCGTAATTTAGGTTTACGGCATAACGATAGTGCATGTTTTGGTGCTGCGAAGGGTGGGGCTGGCTATCATATTCTGACAAAATGCTAGTGTTTTCAGCTCGAATGTTTAAATAAATTAATCATTTCTGACAAATTGTCAATTATAAGTGCCAATTTGTCTAAATCTGTAAGTGGCACGCATGTTGCACTTATGTAAGCGAAAGCCTTTGGCTCAGGAGCCTCAGGCAGCCGCAAGTCCGCGGCCGGGATACCGGCGGGCAGGGCGGCAGAAAAATGAAAGGATTAAAAAAATTATAAGGAGGATTTATTATGTTACCAGTAATTAGCAGAAACAATTGGATGCCCGAAGTTTTCAACGACTTCTTTGACACAGACTTCATGACAAGAACTAAGGCTACGGCACCGGCCATCAACGTCAAGGAAACCGAGAAAGACTACACCGTAGAAGTGGCTGCCCCGGGAATGACCAAGGACGACTTCAACGTGAACATCGACAAGGACGGCAACCTGCACATACACATGGAGGCCCACACCGAGAAGAAAGAGGAGGACAAGAAGAGCCACTATCTGCGCCGCGAGTTTGCCTACAGCAAGTTTGAACAGACGCTGCTGCTGCCCGACGACGTTGAGAAAGAGGCTATCGCAGCCAGAGTAAACGACGGCGTGCTCACCGTAACGCTGCCTAAGATGGCTAAGCCCGAATGTCCTGCGGCACGTCAGATAGAGGTGAAATAACATCCCGTTTAGCGCCGCTTGCGGCAACTTTAAGATGAATATATCATAGCCCAAGGGCGCGGTTCGTAAGAGCCGCGCCCTTTTTTTGTGCCTTATCCGGCATGTCTTTTGATAAGGCGTGCTTCCGTATGTAAATGCCAAACCTGAAAACAGCATTCTTATTTGTCTTTTTGCTCACCTTTCACTATCTTTTGATAAGATATGCTGCGGTTCGGCAATAAAAATAAAAAAAGTATTTTTTCATTTTGTATTGCTCTCACCTTTCACTATCTTTGCTGATATTTTGGCTTTCTCTACAGGCCTTGAATATAAACGTAGAAATCATTACGGCTAATGAAAAACATCATAAGCATTATAAATTCATCCTATAATCCGGCATCACAGATATCTCCGTGCCTTGGTTCGCAGCTCTCTACGGCAGAATCTGCACACGATAAGGCCGGTGCCCTTCGTATAGTTTAAAGTCTTGCTTCATGGCGTTGCGCACGCTTCTGCTTGTGCTGCTGATGCTCCTGCCCTCATGCGCCGGTGCCCGTGTGCTGGCCAAAGACTATATGACCTTGGTCAAAAAGACGTCAGACGCCTCGATAGACAACATAATGAAGAAGGCCGAGCATTACCTTAACGCAGGCCATTCAGACACTGCCTTGGTGTATTACATGGTGGTGTGCAACCGCATGAACGACAACCTGCCGGACAAGGACAAGCAACAATGCGCCATGGCGTACCTCAAGAAGGGCAACATATTTTACATGAAAGGCAATTACGCAGGCGCTCTCTCAGCCTATTTCAGCGGATTGCGCATTTACAGTGCATGTAAGGATAAGCACGAAATAGGTCGTTTCTATAACAATATAGCCAACGTTTACTGCGTGTTCGGCGACCATGTAAAGGGCTTGGAGTATTACAAGAAAGGCTATGAGTCTTGCCATAAATACGGCGACAAGGCCAATGAGTACAAGATTCTTACCAACATGACAGGAGTAAATACGGCAATAGGCAATACGTCAGCTGCCAGGAAATACTATAAGATGTCTGAAAAAGTGAAGAATCCTGCCGACAAGGAAAACTGTTATATGGGTATTTTCAATTTCGGACTGATTCTTATGGCGGAGAAAAACCACGTAAAGGCTGTGGAAACCTTCAACGAACTGCTGGCTTATACGTTGAAGAACAAGATGCAGCCGAGATACCTTTGCTCGTCTTATATACAGCTTTACAAAAACTATATTGCGCTTGGCGACCGCGACTCAACTCTTAAATACCTGCGTCTTTGCGAGAGCACGGCCGTGAAGCACGGCATATTGCATGTCTGTCTTGACGTTCTTGTCAAGTACGCAGACTATTATGACTCTGTAGGCAACTACAAGGCAGCAAGCAGTTACAGGGCGCGTTACCAGCGTGAGAAGGACTCCATATACGATACTAACGAGTTCGAAGCTGTCAAGAACGAACAGCTGCTTTACGAGATGAACAAGTACGACGAGTACATTGCCTCGCTCAACGCCCGCGAGAAGGAGCGTTTGCAGACCATTTCACGCCAGAGGCTCACCATTGCCGGCGTTACAGTCGTGACCGCCGTGATAGGAGTGCTGCTCTTGCTTGTGTACCGCCAGAAGGGCAAGATAGACAAGAGCTACAACGACCTGTTTGTAATCAACCGCGACTTCGTCAAGCAACAGGAGTTCACCAGGCAACGCATGCTTGAGCTTAACAACCGCCTGAAAAGCTCGGAGGCCGAGCTGGCAGCCCTGCGTGCGTCGCAGAAACAGCCCATCGACGGAGCCGGAGAAGCGTCAGATACTGCCGTAGCCACTACTGCTGACGATGCTGACGGCAAGAACAAGACTCTGGCAATCAGTGAAGACATGCGCAGGAAATTGCTCGACGCGATAATCGACGTGATGGAAAACTCGACCGAGTTTTGCAGCAGCGACTTCTCTCTTGCGCGCCTCGCCACGCTCGTTGGTTCCAACAGCAAGTACGTGTCTCTCGTGATAAACGACACCTTCCACAAGACTTTCAAGAATTACGTTAACGACTACCGCATACGTCTGGCTTGTCTGCGCATGGCCGACACCGGCACTTACGGCTCTTACACGCTCAACGCCATCGCAGAGAGCGTAGGCTTTAAGTCGTACACCACCTTCGTCGAGCTGTTCCGCAAGGTGGTCGGCATCACCCCGTCAATGTACAAAGACAAGCTGAAAGCGTCTGTCTGACAATGCGCAGACATGCTTTGCGTCGCGCATTTTATGACCATATTACACTAAGCATGACAGTTTTATAACTAAAACCGCCGTTTTTATTGCGTATTATCACCAATTTCTTGAAATTGGATATTTTTGATTTGCATTTTCTTTTGTCATGTCATAATTTTGCAGGTGTGACGAAACAGTCACGCATAGGGAATTGATATTTAATAAAGCGCTTTTTGAATTTGTCTGTTATCTAATTTAAATCTTAACCGTATGAAAAAACTTTATTATCGTTAGTGACAATATGTTGTTTTTGTGCAGCGCCGGCACAAGAGTCGCTCATACCATTCCAGACCCACGAGGCTATAATAACGAACGTGTCGTCAAACGGCAGCTATGCCGTAGGCTCGACTCAGGGCATAGGCTATTTTATTAACGCCAAGACTGGCAAGCTGAGCGTGTTTGAAGAAACAGGTGTGATATACGACATTAGAGCCGTTGCCGACTGCGGTATTGCGGCAGGCTCGTACGCTCCCAACAACAGCGCCCAGATGCCGTGCTATGTCACCGAGGGTGATGGTTTTGTGCCACTGCCCACGCCGGAGGGCATTTCGGGTATGTGCTATGGAGTGCCCGAAGACGGTTCTTTCATCGCTGGCAATGTGTCGATTTCAGGTATCGACAATAACGGTGAACGTTTCAGTTACTACCAGCCGGTGATATGGTACCGCAACGAATCGGGAGATTACGATATGTACGAGGAATTGCCTTTCGATAAGATAGGTTTTGACAACCGCCTCACACAGGGCGCGTGGCTTCTTGGCGTTTCTGGCGACGGATTGACTATATACGGACGACTAATCGATGCCTCCGGCACCATCTACTTCCCTGTAATGTGGAAGAGGGCTTCGGCGCAGACAAGGGATTGGACTTACAAGGAGCTTTGTAGCGACTTCTGTTTCAACAAGGACGAGATAGCCCCCGAGGGGCCGCAATATATGCCCAAAGAGCCTGACGTAACAGAATACTATACTGCCGAGGAACTTGAAGCCTTCAACGAGGCTCTTGCCGCCTATAATGATTCCGTAGAGCATGCAGGTTTTACCATTCCGGAAGAAGAAAGGTGGCCGTGGCCGACGTACAACCCCAACCAACACAAGACCGACTTCTTCAACACTGATACGCCCGACGGTGCAGACCGCAAAAACAGATACGCAGAGGACTATAACAAGTTCTTGAGCGACGGACAGGCTTATAATGACTCTATCATGCTGTATTACGATCGTCTAGGCAAATACCTAATCGGCGAAAACGTGTTCCACATACTTGAAATGAACCTTAGCAACAACGGTAAATACATGGTAACTACCACCGAGACTAAGCCGGTCATAATTAACCCTGAGACCGAAGAGGTGACCGTACTTGAGGGAGTCGACGGACTGTTCCCTACGGCCGTGCTTGACGATGGCACCGTATTCTTGGGTCAGCCGGCATACATGCCTCCGCTCGACAGAGTTCCGTACGTACATAAGAACGGCGCAGTGATGGACTTTGGCGACTGGGTAAGGGAGCACAGCGAGAAGGCTTACAACGAGCTGATGGAGAATTTCCCCGACGGGCACTTTGGTGTGATATATTCAAATAATCCTGAAGGACTGACTTTCGGAGGCTTCAACCAGAAAAATGAGTATGGTAACTTGGGCTGGATCATGAACCTTAGTGCATATGATGACCTGACAACGGGTATTACCGAAAATAAGATTGCTGACGATGTAGAGGTATCATTCAACTCGGGTGAGGGCACTATCGACATAGCAGGCACAGATAAGGCTGACGTGCGCATATATTCAGTAAACGGCGTATGCGTATACAATGCTGCCGGAGTAAGCGGCCATGTATCAGTAGCATCGCTTGCACGCGGCACATATGTAGTCGAGGTTAAGAGCGGTAACAGCTTGCTACGTAAGAAGGTAATGATAATGTAGAATTTTTTTATAATCTTTAGGCGCGCCCTGACCGCCCGGTTATGTGACTGGGTGGTCAGGGCGCAGCCTTTACATATAAGGGATTTATGTCTCTGCGGAGGCATTTGTATATTTTTGGTGGATGACGTTGGCGGAACGCATCTGATTATTTATGCGCGCATCTCACCGCCGGCCGCGGCCGGAAGGTCCGCCACATGGAGGCAATGGCAGCAGCACGCATGCTCCGTGCGGGCCTTCATTGCCACGCATTTGCACGTCAGCGACGCCAAAGCCGTCCCCGCCGTCGCAAAAAGATAGACGGCGAGCAGCAGCAGCGATATGGACCTTTTCAATTTCATCTACTCTTCCACGATTCCGCATTCGGCGAGGCTCGCGATCCACCGCCCGGCATCCTTCCGGGCCGTGTCGGCGTCGACCTCGTAACGTTCGGTGAGCAGCAGCGCGGCATCCGCAGCCGTAAACTCGCGTCCCCGCAGCTTCTCCCACAGATACATCGACGAAGGATTGAGCGACACGATGCGTGTCATATCGGCGGCGCCTCCGCGCCCCGGCATCACGATCACGTGCTCGCCGGCCATCTCCCGGACTTTGAATTCTTCGCGTATCTTCATCTGTCGAACGTTCTGATCTTCGCAAAAGTATAAAAAAATCTCCGAACCGCCTAATTTTTTTACAAAACGGCTTGCAAACGGCTTTTGCCCCGTCCCTTCTTTTTTATACCTTTGTGTTATGAAACCCGCACCGGACAGGATATACGACACGCTGAAACGCTACTGGGGCTTCACGGAGTTCCGTCCCGTGCAGCTGGAGATCATCCGCTCCGTCCTGGAGGGCCGCGACACGCTGGCGCTGATGCCCACGGGCGGCGGGAAATCGCTCACGTATCAGGTTCCGACCCTCGCCCGCGAGGGGCTGGGCATCGTCGTCACGC
>OHAI01000661.1_pt1 | contig 27085 bp, 25 predicted proteins | sample 1577091 | NCBI WGS metagenome assembly OHAI01 (sample SAMEA3541548, study PRJEB24748) | human gut metagenome | biome: human gut; feature: human-associated habitat; material: faeces | place: China | collected 2012
GGCAGCCCTCGCCCTCGGTGTACAGGCGGCGGACGATGTGGCCGGGGCCCTTGGGGGCGATCATGATGACGTCCACATTCTTGGGTGCGGTGATGGTCTTGAAGTGGATGTTGAAGCCGTGTGCAAAGGCCAGAGCCTTGCCCTCGGTCATGTAGGGTGCAACCTGCTTGTTGTAGATGTCGGCGCACAGCTCATCGGGCACCAGCATCATGACGACGTCGCCAGCCTTGGCAGCCTCTTCGACTTCCATGACCTTGAAGTTGTCGTGGGTGGCGGCGAACTCGGAAGCCTTCTCCCAGTGTGCAGAGCCTTTGCGCAGGCCGACGACGACGTTGACGCCGCTCTCGGCCAGGTTCTCGGAATGGGCGTGGCCCTGGCTGCCGAAGCCGATGACAGCGACGGTCTTGCCGTCCAGCACACCGAGGTTGCAGTCGGAATCGTAATATTTCTTGATGGCCATGGTAGTTGTTCTCCTTTTGCTTTTCTATAAAATTGAGTTTCAATCAAACAGCTTAATTCGTGGGTCTGTCTTCGTACAACCTCTGCGTCCATGCGAAGGCGAGACGGAGAGGTCAATGGCACGTCGTTCCCGGCAGGGGCAGCTGTGCGTCGCGCACTTCCTGCGGGGGTTTCTGTATGTGCTGGTGCATCCCGCCGCGTTCCAGCGCGGTGACGCCGGTGCGGCACAGTTCGAGGATGGTGTAATCCGCGAACATCTTCAGGAAGGCGTCGATCTTTTCGGGCTTGCCGATCAGTTCAAAGACCATGCTGTCCGGGGACAGGTCGATGATCTTGGCCTTGTAGATGCTGCCCACCTCCCGCAGCTCCGCGCGGTTGTGGACATCGGCGGCGACCTTGAGCAGCAACAGCTCCCGCTCCAGCGCGTTCTCGTGGTTGAGCACGAAGACCTGGCGGGTGACTTCCAGCCGCTCGGTCTGGAGAATGAGCTGGTTCAGCTCCTTTTCGGTGCCGGACACCGCGACCGTGATACGGCTGACGGTGGGATCGTTGGTGGCGGAAACGGTCAGGCTGTCGATGTTGAAGCCGCGGCGGCAGAACAGGTTGGACACACGGGCCAGAACACCGCTCTGGTTGTCCACCAGCAGGCTGATGACCCTGCGCTTGTTGGATTCCATATTGCTGTGCCCTCCTTATTCCATGATAATATCGTTGATGTCGCCGCCGCCGGGGATCATGGGCAGCACCTTTTCGTCCTTATCGATGATGCACTCGATCCAGGTAGGGCCTTTCTGCTTCATTGCATCGGCAAAAGCAGTCTGAAACTCCGGCAGGTTTCTGCAGCGGTAGCCTTTCAGGCCAAAGCCCTCGGCCAGCTTGACGAAGTCCGTCTTGCGGTGGGGGTCGGTCTGGCTGTAGCGCTTTTCGTAGAAGGTGGTCTGCCACTGGCGCACCATGCCCAGCACCGAGTTGTTGAAGATCACGGTGATGATGGGCAGCTCATAGCTCACGGCGGTGCAGGCCTCGTTCAGGTTCATGTGGAAGGAGCCGTCGCCGGTAAACATGACCACCCGCTGGTCGCGGCCCAGAGCCATCTGTGCGCCAATGGCGGCACCGTAGCCAAAGCCCATGGTGCCCAGACCGCCGCTGGTGATAAAGCCGCGGCTCTTGGCGTGGCGTAGGTACTGTGCCGCCCACATCTGGTGCTGGCCCACATCGGTCACATACACAGCCTCCGGGCCGCACTGGTTGCACACCTCGCCGATCACCTGATGGGGCATCAGGCGGGTGGGGTCGGACACCGGGTGGTAATCCTGTGCCTGCCACTCACGGATCATCTTCATCCAGTCGGGATGCTTCTTTTCCTCGATCTGCGGCAGCATGGCGTTCAGCACGTAAGCGGCATCGCCCACGATGGAAAGATCGACCTCCACATTCTTGCCCAGCTCACTGGGGTCGATGTCGATCTGGATGATGGTGGCGTTCTTTGCAAAGGTCTTGGGGTTCAGGGCCACACGGTCCGAAAAGCGGGTGCCCACTGCAATCAGCACATCGCAGTCGGCCACGGCACGATTGGAGGCGTAGCAGCCGTGCATACCCACCATGCCAATGTTCATCGGGTCGCCGTAAGGCACAACGCCTGCGGCCATCAGGGTGTAGGTGGCCGGGATCTCTGCCTTGTGCAGCAGATCACGCAGCGGCTGGCAGGAGGCTGCGCTGCGCACGCCGCCGCCAAAGTAGACCAGCGGTCGCTGGGCCGCATTGATAAGATCCGCTGCCCACTTGACCTGCTCCGCGTTGAAGGTGGTCACAGTGCGGATGGGCTCCGGCTTTTTGGGGGTGAACTCGCATACCGCCGCCGTCACGTCCTTGGGGATATCCACCAGCACCGGGCCCTTGCGGCCGCTCTGTGCAATACGGAAGGCAGAGCGCATGGTATCGGCCAGCTCTTCCACCCGGCGCACCGTGAAGTTGTGCTTGGTAATGGGCATCGTGATGCCCTCAATGTAGGCTTCCTGAAAGCCGTCCTTGCCAAGGCCCGCCGTGGCTACGTTGCCGGTGAAGGCCACCATGGGCACCGAGTCCATATAGGCTGTGGCAATGCCGGTGACCAGATTGGTGGCACCCGGGCCACTGGTGGCCAGCACCACACCGGTGCGGCCGGTGGCACGGGCATAACCGTCTGCCGCGTGGGCCGCGCCCTGTTCATGTGCCGTCAGCACATGGGTGATGCGGTCCGAATTTTTGTACAGCTCATCGTAAAGGTTCAGCACTGCGCCGCCGGGATAGCCAAAAAGGGTGTCCACGCCCTGCTCGCAGAGGACCTCCACAAAAATCTGAGAACCATTCAACTGCATGGTGAGTTTCTCCTGTTTTCCTAACCTTTTTCCACTTTTTACACGTTCCCGGGGAGCTTCTTTTTAAAAGAAAAGGCCTTTGTCCCCTGTTATCAAGAGACAAAGACCTTGTGATCATCAAGCTCTCTGCGGTACCACTCTCGTTGGCGTGCTGTGCACACCCTCTCACGGGCTTCCAACAAAGCCCTGCACGGTAACGGCTGCAACCGGCGCTGCTTACAAGGGTTTTGCACCCGTTGGGCAGGCTGCTCCGGGATGATTTTCCGCACGAAGCACTGACTGCCTTGCACCAGACGGCAGCTCTCTGAACAGTGGGGATCGTGTGGTACTTTTTCCCATCTGCGCATTTGTTGATGTAAATTATACTATAAATCGGCCTTTTGTCAATCGACAATTTGTAACCTGAATCACCCCAAACATGAAGTTAATTGAACACCTCTTGCGCCATGGCACAATGCGCTGTATACTTCTGATATGCGCGCCTGCGCGTTTAATTTAAGACCAACTAGAGGACAGGAATATGAAATTGAGAGAATGGAATGCCCGGCTGCACGGGCTTGTTGTTTTCCGCAGCCTGCTGGACGACCCCGTTGTGGCAAAGCTTTTGGACCTGACCGACCGCATGGAAGCCGGTGCGCCCGGCTATGGCCCGGTGTGCGACGCTGTGGCCCAATTTGAAGCCGCACTGTTCGAGCACACCACCAACTGGGGCAGCTACCTCAGCGCCGCTGTGCTGGAAGCCGAGACCGTCTGCGTACGTCAGGCTGCATCGGGCACCCTTGCCCCTGCACTGCAGACCGCGCTGGATAGTGAACTAGCTTTTCTGCAGGCTCTGTGCGGCCTGACGCTGGACGAGCTGCTGGCCGCTGCCGGTTCTGCCGCAGGGCAGGCGCAGGAGCTGGCTTTCCTGCCCCGGTGGGAGACCTCCGGCATCGACCTGCCTGCTGCCTACGCCCAGCGCATGAGCGAGGTGGGAAAAAAGGGCTACGGCATGTTTGCCAAGCACCATGTGTTCACGGTGAAGAACGGCCAGCTGGTGCCGGTGAAATACCCGGACCCTCAGCGCCTTTCCGAGCTGCCCGGCTACGAGAAGGAGCGCGAAAAGGTCATTGCCAACACAAAGGCCCTGCTGGCCGGGATGCCCGCCAACAATGTGCTGCTGTACGGCGATGCAGGCACCGGCAAGTCCAGTGCGGTGAAGGCCATTGCCAATGAGTTTGCACCTGAAGGCCTGCGGCTGGTGGAAGTGAAGAAGAACCAGCTCTACCAGATCCCGGATCTGATGGACAAGCTGGCCGCGAACCCGCTCAAATTCATCCTGTTCATCGACGACCTGAGCTTTACCGCCAACGACGACAACTTTGCCGCCCTGAAGGCCATTCTGGAGGGCAGCGTGGGCGGCAGAGCCAAAAACATTGCGGTATACGCCACCTCCAACCGCCGCCACCTTATTAAAGAAACACTGACCGACCGCACCGGCGACGACATCCACGAAGCCGATACCCGGCAGGAGCTGATGAGCCTTTCCGCCCGATTCGGCCTGACGGTCACTTTCCAGCGGCCGGAGAAGGCCCGGTTTGAGACCATTCTGGCCGAACTGGCAAAGCAGCACGGCATCGACATGCCGATGGATCAGCTGCTGGTCAAAGCCGAAGCCTTTGCCATCCGCGCCGGCGGCCGCAGCCCCCGCGTGGCAAAGCAGTTTATTGAGCAGTGCGAGTCGGGCGTGCAGAAGTAATTAGTTTGTCTTTATTTTAACATCAAAGTCTCTGATAAATCTTTCACAAAATGCCGAGAAGTCGTGAATTTTTTCACCTTCTCGGCATTCTTTGTCTATTTTTTATTTATCGGTAAAAAGCCTTGCATTCTATGGAAATTCAGGCTATAATATGGCCAACATCAGCCAATTGATATATCAACTGAGTACTTCTGGAGGGCAACTATGGGCTTTTTAACGGGTAAGACCGCTATCATCACCGGCGCAGGCCGCGCCGTACTTTCCGATGGCAGCTGCGGCTCCATCGGCTATGGCATTGCCACCGCCTTTGCAAAAGAGGGCGCAAATCTGGTCATCACTGGCCGCAATGTAAAAAAACTGGAAGAGGCAAAAAACGAGCTGGAAGCCAAGTATGGCATCCGCGTTCTGCCGGTGCAGGCAGATGTGTGTGCAGGCACCGACAACGAAGCCACCGTGCAAAATGTCGTCAAGCAGGCTGTGGATACCTTTGGTGGCATTCAAGTGCTGGTGAACAACGCACAGGCATCCGCTTCCGGCGTGCCGCTGGCAGAGCACACCACCGAGCAGTTTGATCTGGCCCTTTATTCCGGCCTGTACGCTGCATTTTACTATATGAAGGCCTGCTATCCCTATCTGGCCAAGTCCAAGGGCAGCGTGATCAACTTTGCATCCGGTGCAGGCTTATTTGGCAACTTTGGCCAGTGCGCCTACGCTGCCGCCAAGGAGGGCATCCGCGGCCTGTCCCGCGTGGCCGCTACTGAGTGGGGCAAGGATGGCATCAATGTCAACGTGATCTGCCCGCTGGCCTGGACCGCCAAGCTGGAGCAGTTCCAGCAGGCATACCCAGATGCGTTCAAAGCCAACGTCAAGATGCCGCCCATGGGCCACTACGCCAACCCCGAGACCGAGATCGGCCGGGTATGCGTGCAGCTGGCCATGCCGGACTTCAAGTATCTGTCCGGCGAGACCCTCACGCTGGAGGGCGGCATGGGTCTGCGCCCGTAATTGCTGTTCTCATTCTTCCTCATACATGCAAAAGGGGCTGTGCCGCTGGCACAGCCCCTTTTGTGTTTAGGCCTGATCATTCGCGCACGGCGATGCACTCGATCTCCAGCTTTGCGCCCTTGGGGATGGCGGCCACCTGCACGCAGCTGCGGGCAGGGAACGGCTCAGCAAAGGCCTTGGCATACACGGCATTCACAGCGGCAAAATCGTTGATATCGGCCAGAAAAATGACAGTCTTGACCACATTTGCCATGGAAAGGCCAGCCTCGGCCAGAATGGCCCTGAGGTTTGCAAGGCTCTGTGCAGCCTGCTCTTCAACCGTATCGGCCATCTTGCCGGTAGCAGGGTCTACCGGGATCTGGCCGGAAACAAACACCATATTGCCCAGATCGATCGCCTGGCTGTAAGGGCCGATGGCTGCGGGTGCGTTGGAAGTGGAAACAACTTTCATGATAAAACGATCCTTTCTTTTTTCTTCTATTATACTCTTTCGCTCACAAGCTGGAAACCCTCTTTTGCAAGCTCTGCACGGATCTGCTCGATCTGCTCGGCATCGCGGGTCTCAAGGGTGAGCTTGAGGAAGCAGCTGGAAATGGGCATATTGGGATCGGAGCCATCGTGCTGCACCGACACCACATTGCTGCCGCAGCGGGACACGATCTCGGCCACCTTCTTGAGCTGGCCGGGCTTGTCCTCCAGCGCAATGGTCATGTTCGCCTTGCGGCCGCTCATGACCAGACCACGGGTGATCACGCGGTTGAGGATGTTCACATCGATGTTGCCGCCGGAGACGACGCAGGCCACCTTTTTGCCCTCGACCGGCAGCTTGTGGAACAGCACTGCAGCCACCGGCACGGCTCCGGCACCCTCGGCAACCAGCTTCTGGTTCTCCATCAGCGAGAGGATGGCGGCAGCGGTCTCATCCTCGCTCACGGTCACGATGTCGTCCACATACTGCTCACAGATCTGGTAGGTCAGCTCACCGGGAGTCTTGACCTGAATGCCGTCTGCAAAGGTAGAAACGGCTTTCAGGGTCTGGTACTTATGCTCGTGCAGGCTGCGGTACATGCTGGGTGCACCCTCGGCCTGTACGCCATAGACCTTCACCTCCGGGCGCAGACTCTTGATGGCAAAGGCCACGCCGGAGATCAGGCCGCCGCCGCCCACCGGCACAACGACCGCATCCACATCCGGCAGCTGATCCAGAATTTCCAGACCAATGGTTCCCTGCCCCGCGATGACCTGCTCATCGTCATAGGGGTGGATAAAGGTCATGCCGGTCTCTTCCTGCAGCTCCACAGCCTTGTCGTGGGCATCATCGTAGGTGCCGGGCACCAGACACACCTCTGCGCCCAGATTCTTGGTATTCTCCACCTTCATGATGGGGGCACCGTCCGGCATACAGACGATGCTCTTGATGCCGCGGCGGGTAGCAGCCAGCGCCACGCCCTGTGCGTGGTTGCCGGCAGAGCAGGCGATCACGCCCTTGGCGCTCTCCTCCTCGGAAAGCTGGCTGATCTTATAGTAAGCACCGCGCACCTTAAAGCTGCCGGTGGCCTGCAGGTTTTCGGTTTTCAGGTACAGCTGGCAGTCCTTGGAGAGCTTGGGTGCCTCGATGAGGTCGGTCTTGCGGGCAACATCCTTGAGCACAAAGGCTGCATGGTAGATCTTATCCAGAGTCAGCATGGTTTTCTCCCTCTATTTTTATCGTTCCCTGCTCTGCGGCTTTTCCGCCCTCAGAGCCTTTATTTCTGGCTTATTATGCATGTTTCTCAGTATAGGTTAACAAAGTTGATTTGTCAAATGAATTTCCTTCACACCTGAAACCTAAAAAGAGAACTGCCGCAGGCATACCGCCCACAGCAGTTCTCCGTATTTTTGTGTCTTTAACGGCCGCGGCCACCGCCGCCGCCGTGGCTGCCGCCGCCGCCCATTCCACCGAAGGAGCCGCCGCCGAAGCTGCCGCCGCCAAAGCTGCCGCCACCGAAGGACCCGCCGCCAAAGCCGCCGCCCATGGGAGGACGGGGCGGACGGCGGTTATTGTTCCGGGGTGGGCGGGGCCGGTCATTGCGGGGGCCGGGGCCATAGCCCGGGCCGTATCCGGGGCCGAAGCCGGGGCCCGGAGGAGGCGGCGGGCCGGGACGGTGCCGACGGGCCGAACCTGCCATGTAGCCCCATGCGAAGGGACCCCAGTTCCAGCCTGCTGCGTGGCCGATGGGTGCAATGAACACCCGGAACACGAACAGTACGATGATCAGCATCACCATCAGGGACATGAACAGGATCACGATACCCAGAACGACATCCTCAAAAGTGGTGGGGCCGTCGTCCGGCTGGGCATAGCTGCCATTATTGCCCGAAAGGCTCACACCGTAGATATCCGCAATGGTGCTGGCCACATTGTTGGCACAGGTGGTCACTGCACCGTCGTAATCATAGGCAGCAAAGTCGTTTTCCATGCTCTGGGCAATGGCACTGGCCTGACTTTCCAGCGTGGTATTGCGGAAGCCGTCGCCGTAGGTCACGTAGTAATCGCCGTCCTCGTAGATGGGCGACTCCATCACCAGCAGGATCAGCACGCCGTTGTTCTCGGAAGCCGAGCCGATGCCCCAGGCGTTGAAGGCCTGTGTTGCATAATCCTCAGTGGAATAATTACCCGTATAATCTACAGTCAGTACGCCGATCTGTGCTCCGTTGCAGCTGGACTGCAGCTGGTTGTTCAGATCAACGATGGTCTGGGTAGTGCTGTCGCTCAGGATGTTGGCATCATCCACCACACATTCGTCTTTGGGCAGGTCCGGCAGGCTGGCGGCGGCAAGGGCCGCCGGGCACAGGGCCGCTGCGCCCACCACAAGGGCCAGCACCAGAGCGCTCACGCGTTTTGCAAAATTTTTCATGCGAAGGGTTCAACCTCCTTTACCCCGGCAATGGCTCCCAGCACGCTGGCCGGGAAGCCGCCGGTCTCTTTCTGGTAGTCGTAAACGGCATCGTTGTATTTCAGGGTGCCGATAATGGTAGCCGCACTGTTGAACTGGCCGTACTGGCCCTGCACCGCGCCCATCTTCATGGGGTCTGCGGCCTGCTCCTGCAGCTTTGCGTAGAGCTGATCGATCCGCGACCCCAGCACCTCGTTGGCCTGATACAGCGCATGCATCGTGCTGCCCTGATAATAGGGCAGCGAGGTGGGTGCCTGACTTCTGCCGCCGTTCTGCACCGCTTCCAGACAGGCGGTAAAATCGCTCAGCGCGCTCTGTGCGGCCTGCACCTCGGCACTGTCCGCTCCCAGCGTGCTGCCGGCGGTGGTGATGATGTTTGCCGCCGTGTTCATGCGGGTGGTCAGCTCCTCGTTGAGGTTATAGCCGTTGTCTGCCGCCACACCCACCGTGTACCATTTGCGGACTTCGTTGTACCGGCTGCGCAGCTTGGCGCTGCCAAAGCCCAAAAAGGCCGCCAGCATCACCACCACGCTCAGCGCCAGTGCAGCTGCGCGGGTGGAAAGGGCTGCGGGCAGCTTTGCTTCCAGCCCTGCCAGCTTCTGCTGCAGAGGTGTCAGCGGCACGGCCTGCTCCGGCTGCTTTTGTTCGCGGTAGCTGCCCGCGTCAAAACCGCCGGAAGTGCTGTTCTGTTTTTGCGAAAAATCTGCGTTTGCCATCTCAGCTCCGGATCTCCATCATTTTTGCTTTCAGTTCGTCCTCGATGCGGTTCAGCTCCTGCTCGGCGGCAGCGCGCTTTGCGCGGCCCTCGCTCTGGATCTTGTTCAGCTCGTCCAGCGTCTCGATCAGGCTCTTGTTGGTCTGCTGCAGGGTCTCGATATCCACCACACCGCGCTGAGATTCCTTTGCGGTCTCGATGGTACCCATCTTCAGGGCCTCGGCGTTCTTCTTGAGCAGGTCGTTGGTCATGTCGGTCACGGCACGCTCAGCCTGCATGGCCTGCTGGCTGTGGGCCAGACCCAGTGCCAGCACCATCTGGTTCTTCCACAGGGGGATGGTGTTGACGATGGTGGACTGGATCTTCTCTGCCATCATGGTGTCGTTGTTCTGCAGCAGGCGGATCTGCGGCCCCATCTGCAGGCTGATGTTGCGGGTCAGCTCCAGATCATAGAGCTTCTTCTCAAAGCGTTCGCACTGGTCGGCCAGATCACGAGCCGCCTGTGCATCCTCCGGCAGGCCGGAAGCCTTGGCCTTATCCATGGCCTGCTGCAGCTCGTTTGCGCGCACATCGGCCAGCTTCTTTTTGCCGGCAAGGATATACATGCTCAGCTCCTTGAAGTAGGCCATGTTCAGCTCGTACATCTTATCCAGCATGGCGATGTCCTTGAGCAGCTGCACCTGATGGCCCTCCAGCATGGACTGGATCTTTTCCACGTTGGTCTCGGCCTTGTTGTACTTCATCTTCATGGCATCCAGCTGGTCGCCCTTCTTCTTGAAGAAGCCCAAAATGCCCTTTTTCTCTTCCTCGCCTGCATCAAAGCTCTTCAGCTCACCGATCAGGCTGGTGATCATATCGCCCACTTCGCCCAGATCCTTGGTGGCCACCTTGGAAAGGGCGGCCTCGGAGAAATCGCCGATCTTCTTCTGACAGGCGGAGCCGTACTGCAGCACCTGCTGGCTGTTGGTAATATCGATCTTTTCAGCAAACTGATCCACCATGGCCTGTTCTTCCGGGGTCAGGTTCACCTGCGGCTGTTCCGGTGCGGCAGCTTCCTGCTGGGCGGGTGCCGCCTTTTCCTCTTCTGCCGGGGTGGGGTCCAGCGTCAGGGTGGGTACTGCGGGTGCATCGAGGTCAAAGTTGAATGTATTATCAGCCATAAGAGATTCCTTCCTTTCCAAATACCGTTTACCTTTTTTCTTAGCTCAGGCCCTGCCCTTTGAGCATGTTCTGCAGCACCGTGATATCTGCCGAAAGGTCCATGCTCTCGGCGGCGTACAGGGCATCCAGCTGGTTTTCAAACGCCGTGGCAATGGAAGCAGCATTGTGCTCCACCTCGGTACGGATGGCTGCGGCATTCTCGCCGCGCACGCCCTGCTTTGCCAGCTTTGCATATTGCTGCAGAACGTTCACCGCATCCGGCAGGTAGTAGTTTGCGAACCTGCGCACCTGCTTTGCCTTTTCCGGGTTTGCTTCCACCGCTTCCACAATGGAGCGGCCCGCCTTTTCCATGCGGGTCATGGCGGCAGAGAGCTGCGGGTCCGGCAGCTGCTCGTTGAGGCTGTGCAGGGTATCCAGTTTCTGCTGGATGTCGGTCAGCATCGCGTCCACATCCTCCACACCGGTGTGGAAAGGCACTTCGTGCTCCACCACCCGGGGCGGGCAGACCTTCTGTGCCGCACCAAAGGCCACAAATGCACCGCCCAGCGCCGCCAGCAGCGCCCACAGCTTATACACCGGCAGTACCGCGCACAATACCAAAAAGACCAGTGCCATTGCATAAAATGGCAGAACGCTGGGCTTTCTGGTGCGGATGATCTTGCTCATGTTTCTTCTCCTTGTCCGGGGCATTGCCCCTTATGTTACCCATAATACCGCACCCCGCGAAAAACGCAAGGCTTTCACGGATAATTTACAACCTTGCCATCATTTGTTGATCCACGGCAAGAGGGCCGCGCCCCAGGTTTCGCGCAGCTTTTCCGGGCGGCAGGCAGCGTTTGCCGGGCTGGTGCTGGGCAGCTTTACCGCTGCAATGCCGGACACCGGCTGCAGATACTTTGTATAGATTCGGTATGCGGTGGCTCCGTTGCAGAATACTGCTTCGATGGGTGCCTTTGCCAGCAGAGCGGCAATATCATTCGGCACTGCATCCTTGATGGAAGCGTCCGCTGCGCCGGTGATGGTGCAGCGTTCCAGCGTGTCCCAGAGGGCCAGCCCATGGCGCAGGATGATCTGCTTTTTGGCTTCAATGTCCTCACGGGCAGGCACCGGCTCACCGGTCAGCGCGGCCAGCACGGGCCAGAAGCGGTTCTGCGGGTGGCCGTAGTAAAAGGCCATCTCCCGGCTTTTGGGGCTGGGCCATGTGCCAAGGATCAGCGCCCGGCTGTGTTCGTTATACACCGGTTCAAAGCTCATTGTCCGCCTGCACTTTCAATTTTATCCCAAGGCGAGCCAAGGTCGCGGCCGGACGGCTCTGCTCTGGGGCCGTCGAACCACAGCTCATCGATCAGGTCGGCAAGGCCGTCCTCCCGCACATCGCCAATGATGCGGTCGGCGGCAGCCTTTGCGTCCGGCGTGCCGTTTGCCATGCAGCAGCCAAGGCCCGCTGCCTTCAGCATGGCCACATCGTTGGCAGAATCGCCTGCCGCCACGGCATCGGCCAGCGTCAGACCCATTTTTTCGCACAGGTCGGCAAGGCCAACGCCTTTGTCCATTCCACCGCGCACGATGTCGTAGTAGCACAGGCCGTCGGCATTCTGCGCGCCCACCTGCATCCAGTGCAGGCCCAGATGGCCGTACTTGGCGTTGAAGTCCGCCACACGCTCCGGCGGCATGGCCGCAAAAGCGGCGTGGGGCATGTCGATCAGGTGGCGGTCCTGATCTTCGCCGTCCACACAGTCCAGCCCGATGCTGTTCATCTGCTGATAGCCCCTGTGCAGATATTCATACTCGCAGTAGGCGTAGCAGGCATCCCTGAAATTGAACTGCAGCGGATAGTTATAATCCTCGCAGAAATCCACCAGCGCATACATTTCCTCCGCGGTGAGCGGGTGCTCGGCCACGATGCGGCCCTCGCGGTCCACCACACAGGCACCGTTGCAGGTGATGGCATAATCGAACCGGATGCCGCCCAGCTGGCCTTTGAGGTTGACGCACGGATACGCACGTCCGGTGCTGAGCACAAATCTGCCGCCTGCGGCCTGCAGCTTCTTTACCGCCTTGACCACCTTCTGACGCGGCTTGCCCTCGCCAAAGGGCACCAGTGTGTTGTCGTAATCGCTTGCCAGAATCTTATATTGCATTCTATTCTCCCCTATGGAACTGAGTTTTGTACCAGTATACCATACTTTTTTAAAATTGGGGTGCATTTGGGCATAAAAATAAGGCTATCGCACAGAATTCCATGCAATAGCCTTATTTTGTTTCACGATGCCGTTTTCTTTGCAGCTTCTTCTCGTGATCACGCAAACACGGCCACGACCACCTGCATTGCCACGCCGAGGAATGCGCCTGCACCCCATGTCAGGCCGGTGATGAACAGGTTCTGCTTCCACGAAGGATTGGTGCGCCACAGCACCGCAAGGCCCACGCCTGCACCGGTGCAAAGGCCCGCCACCAGACTGGAAAAGCGCAGGGCACCCTCCACATACAGCTGGGTCAGCAGCACGCTGGCGGCGCAGTTGGGGATCAGGCCCACCAGTGCGGCCACTACCGGCTGGAAGAAGCCCATGCTGCCCAGAAGGTCTGCAAACACATCTTCGCCCACGCCTTCCACGATCAGGCCGAACACCAGACTGAACGCAAAAATGAACACAAAGATCTCCAGCGTGTGGCGCAGGGCCGCTTTCCAGATGGGGGCGGGCTTGCCCTCTTCGTCGCTGTGCTCCTCGTGACAGTCCACCTCGTCGGCATGGCCGGTGTAGCCGCCGCGCAGCGATTTGGGCAGCACGCCGCGCAGCACAAAATCCAGCACAAAGCCCACCACAATGGCGTATACCACCTTGATGACCATGAGCACAGCCAGCTTATCCCAGTAGGCCGGCATGGATACCAGCAGCGGGATGGCTTCGTCGCTGGTGGCAAGGTAGACGGCCATCAGGGTGCCCAGCGTGATGACGCGGGAGGAGTAGAAGTTGGACGCAATGGCCGAAAAGCCACACTGCGGCACACAGCCCAGCACCGCGCCCGGAATCGCGCCCCAGCGCCCGCCGCCTGCCAGCAGTGCTTCAATGCGCTCACCATGGCGGGTCTCGATATACTCGATCAGAAGATAAGCCAAAAACAGGAAGGGCAGCATCTTGGCGGTATCCACCAGAGATTCGCCCAGAACATCCAGAAACAGTTCCATATACGCTCCTAAAAACGACCGTTCGTCGCTTCATTTTAGTAAATTGCAAATTGGTTGCATTTTTGAACAGGGATGATTATACACGATATTCTCTCCAATTGCAATACCAAAATGCAAATTAGTTGCAAATTTATTTTTGCAGTATTTTTGAAGCCTGTGCCGCAGCGGTGACATTGCCCATAACAGAAAGGACCCCAGAAAAATCCGCAGACTTTTCCGGGGTTCCGTAAAAACTATTTTAAATATCAGCCCTTCATCGGTACAAAGCCCACAAGGTCTTTTACCACCTCGCCGCCAATGATCAGGCCGGCCACCGAGGGTACAAAGGCATTGGAGCCCGGCACCGAGCGGCGCTGGGTGCACTTGCGCTGGGTGCCCGGAGGGCAGATGCAGTGATACTTGCAGCTGATGGCGTCATCCTCGATGGGGGTCATGGCAGGCTCCTTGGAGTAGACCACCTTCAGGTGCTTGATTTTGCGCTTGCGGCACTCGGTGCGCATCACCTTAGCCAGTGGGCAGACCGAGGTCTTGTAGATATCGGTCACTTCAAAGCGGGTCGGGTCCATCTTGTTGCCTGCGCCCATGGAGCAGATAATGGGAGTGCCCGCCTCCTTGCACTTCATCACCAGGGCCAGCTTGCCGGTGACGGTGTCAATGGCATCCACCACATAGTCGTACTGGGTAAAGTCGAACTGGTCCTGTGTTTCCGGGCCAAAGAAGCACCGGTGGGTGGTCACCCTGATGTCCGGGTCGATGTCGTGGATGCGCTGCGCAGCCACATCTACCTTATATTGCCCTACCGTGCTGCGGGTGGCGATGATCTGGCGGTTGAGATTGGTCAGGCAGACTTTATCGTCATCGATCAGATCCAGTGCTCCCACGCCGCTGCGTGCCAGCGCTTCCACCGTATAGCCGCCCACGCCGCCGATGCCGAACACCGCCACGCGGGAATTGTGCAGTTTTTCCATAGCTTCCGCGCCCAGCAGCAACTGCGTGCGGGAATACTGATTTTGCATTTTGTTCTCCTTGTTACTTTTCCACTCTCGTAATGGTGCCGCCGCCCAGCACGGTGTCGCCCTGATACAGCACCACGGCCTGACCGGGCGTAGGGGCGCGCTGGGGCTGGTCAAATTCCAGCCGGAAGCCGCACTCCGCCGGGTAGACGGTGGCGGCCTGCTCCACCTGATGGTACCGGGTGCGGGCTGTGACCCGCAGCGGCTCGGTCAGCTCCGGAATGGCGATCCAGTTCACCTCGTCCGCATACACGATGCGGTCGAACAGCATCTCCTCCGGCCCTACCGTGACGGTGTTTGCCTGCATGTCCTTGCCGCAGACGTACACAGGTGCTCCCATGGCAAGGCCCAGCCCCTTGCGCTGGCCGATGGTGTACCGCACCGCGCCGTTGTGGGTGCCCACCACCCTGCCGCTCTCGTCCAGAAAATCACCTGCCGGGTAGTGTTTGCCGGTGAAGTCCTCCATAAAGCGGGCATAGTCGCCATCCGGCACGAAGCAGATGTCCTGACTGTCGTGCTTGCGGGCATTGACAAATTTGTGCTGCTCCGCGATCTCGCGCACCTCAGTCTTGTGCAGGCCGCCCAGCGGCAGACGGATATGCGCCAGCTGCTCCTGAGTGAGGTTGTAGAGCACGTAGCTCTGGTCCTTGCCCTCGTCCAGCCCCTTTTTGAGCAGGAAACGGCCGGTGGCCTCGTCCTGCTCCACCCGGGCATAGTGGCCCGTGACCACATACTCCATGCCGTGTGCCCGGGCCCAGTCCAGCAGATGGCGGAACTTCATATATTTATTGCAGTCGATGCAGGGGTTCGGCGTGCCGCCCGCCTCATACACGCGGACGAATTTTTCAATGATCTGTTCCCGGAAGTCGGCTGTGAAATCCAGCACCTCGTACGGGATATCCATGGCAAACGCCACCTCTGCCGCGTCCTCGATGTCCTTTTCCGAGCAGCAGGTGTGAAAGCCGGACTGTCCCAGCGTTTCGTTGCGGGTGAGCCGCATGGTGATGCCGGTGCAGTCATAGCCTGCCTGCTGCATGAGCCATGCCGCCACCGAGCTGTCCACGCCGCCGCTCATGGCAATGAGGGCACGCGGCTTTGAATCAGGGGTCTGTGTGGTCATAAGTTCTCCTTTGGTGCATTCAACACACTAAAACAGTAGTATAATAGTAACTCTGAAAAAAGAGCTTGTCAAGACGCAGCGAGCTGCTGCACTGCGGCCAGCAGGGCTTGCCGCTCGTTGGGATATTCTTCCCGGATCACACCGTCCAGCAGCGCTTCCAGCACTTTGCGGATGCCCGGCCCCGCCGGGACGCCTGCCGCCATCAGGTCGCGTCCATTCACAGCCAGCTGGCTGACGCGGCAGCATACGCCGTCCGCGTCCAATTGTTCGGCCAATTCGGAAAGTGCAGCAAAATCAGCCGCCCGTTCCGGCTGCAGGGCTGTGCCCAGTGCAGCAATGCGCTGCACGGTACACAAGTTATATTTGCCCAGTAGTCGGTGGGCGTAGATGGTAAAGCCGGGTGTGACGGTAGTTTCTCTGAGGACCGTCCGCTGGGGTGGGACCCTGTTGCCGAAGGCAATAGGGCGGGCGATGGAATGGCCCGAATCGTGTCCGAAGAGAAAGCTACCGTCACACCCTCTGGCTTCCCGCACCAGCACCGCCGCCTCTTCCATCAAGGCGTTGGAGCAGCGCAGGCGCTTGAGGGTGCGGCGGATGCCGTCCTCGCCAAGGCTGTACAGCAGCGCCGCCAGCCGGATGGGCAGGTTTTCTGCACCCGCCGGGCAGGCATCCACCACCGGCTTTGCCGCCGCCAGTGCCTCCGATGAAAGCTCGGGCAAAACAACACCGAGTATTTTTTCGTCAAGATATGCCGCAGGGGCGGGTGCGCTCAGCAGTTTTGCAAGCTCTTCCTCGATACGCTCCACCGATACACAGTCCAGATGGGCACACAGCTCCTGTGCCGCCTGCGCCGTGGGCGGGTCGATGGCAAAGCCAAACCGGGCTGCGAAGCGGTACAGCCGCAGGATGCGCAGCGCGTCCTCGGTGAACCGCTGGCGGGGCACACCCACCGCCCGTACGATGCCGCTTTGCAGGTCGGCCTGCCCGCCAAAGGGGTCCACAAGGCCTTCCTTTTCATTGTAGGCCATGGCGTTGATGGTAAGATCCCGCCGGGCCAGATCCTCCCGCACATCCGGCACAAAGTGCACCTCGTCCGGGTGGCGGCCATCCGTGTAGGTGCCTTCTGTACGGAAGGTGGTGATCTCGTAAAGGGCACCGCTCTGCTTCACCGTTACCGTGCCGTGCTGCAGGCCGGTGGGGATGCACCGCTGCGCGCCGAACAGCTCCATCACCTGCTGCGGCAGAGCACTGGTGCACAGGTCCCAGTCGTGCGGTGTAAGGCCCAGCAGACTGTCCCGCACGCAGCCGCCCACCACGTAGGCTGCATGGCCCGCTGCGTGGAGGGCATGCAGCAGTTCCGCCGCGCCTGCATCCATTGGAATGGTCATGGCTGTGCCTCCTCGTACTGCAGGGTGATGCTTTTGCCGTCAAAGCCGCACTCCGCCGCCGGGAAGATGCTCTGTGCCTGCGCGGCATATTCCTCCGGGTCGGTGATCATGGGGGAATAATGGGTCAGCCAAAGCCGCTTTGCTCTCGCCTGCGCGGCAAGGGATGCGCTCTGCCCAAAGGTGCTGTGCCCCCACTGACGGGCCTGGTCTTCCTGCTCCGGAAGGGCATAGGTGGCATCGCATATCAGCAGGTCTGCGTCATGCGCCGCCTGCAAATAATACGGGCAGGGGGCCGTATCGCCGGAAAATACCACACTCAACCCCTTGCGCGGTGCGCCCAGCACCTGCGCAGGCTGCACCGTTCTGCCCTCCACGGCAACGCTCTGCCCTTTCTGCAGCAGCTTCCATTGCTGCACCGGCACCCCCAGCGCCCGGGCCTGTTCCGGCGAGAATTTGCCTGCACGAGGCAGCTCCAGCCGGTAGCCAAGGCTTTTTACCCGGTGCTTTGTGGCAAACGGCACCAGCCGCGCACCGGCAGGCCAGCCCTCGCTCAGCGCATCCAGCGCCAGCGGCTGGCCCGGCATAAGCACCTGCGGCTTCACCGGATAGGGCAGCGGGCCGGTCAGTGCCCGCACCGCCGCCCAGATATCCGGCAGGTCCTCCGGACCCAGCAGCGCAAGCGGCCTTGTGCGGCCCTGCGCCCCCAGAGTCTGCAAAAGGCCCGGCAGACCAAAGATGTGGTCGCCATGGTAGTGGGTCAGGCAGATGGCATCTGCCCGCATCAGGTTCACGCCCGCACGGCGCGCTGCTGCCTGCGTACCCTCGCCGCAGTCCCACAGCAGGCCGTGACCGCCGCAGGCAGCAAACGCCGCCGAGAGTGCCCGATCCGGCAGCGGCATGGTAGCCGCAGTGCCCAGCAGTGTAATGGTCAGCATAAAATCGTTCTCCCTGCACAGTAGATTTCGATATTTTATTGTACCACAGCCGGGCCGGTTGCACAATCGGTGCCTGCGGCGCATAGCATGGGCCAGCACAGCAAAAAAGGGGGCAGCGGGATGAGACGCAAAAAAGGGGATCCTTTTTCCGGCAGGCCGCACAGCGGCCTTGGATGGGTGCTGCTGCTCGCCGCACTGGCCCTGTTTCTGCTGGCCGGTGCGCCCGGCTGCATGGCCCAGCGGATGGCGTGGTCTGCCCGGGGAACGATGATCTTTCTGCCCAGCGGGTTTTGAAAAAATGGGAGCATCCTGCTGCACAGAACGCTCCCATTTTTCTTTTTATTTTCCATCCGAATAGGGCAGCTGACCGGTCAGGGTCAGCGTTTCGGCAAGTTCGTCCTCCGAGCGGAACCGCCACGCCGCCGCTCCCACGGCCACATAGCAGGCATCGGCACGACCCTCCGGTGTAACGGCAAGGATCATCGTTTCACCGTCGCCCACCGCCGTTACCATGCCATCCGCACTCACAGTTGCCACGTCCGGATTGCTGCTGAGCCATGTCATCGTTCCGTTTTTGGCGCCTGCAGCCTGCGCGGTCAGCTTCTGACTGGCTCCCACTGCCTGCAGCAGCATGGCGTTTTTGCTCATCTGCACCCGTCCGATCTCCGATGTGACCGTTACCGTGCAGCGCAGCACCTGCCCGGCTGTGGTCAGTGCGCTGATGACGGCCTTGCCGGACCCCTGCGCCTTTACGGTGCCGTTTGTGCTTACCGATGCCACCGCCGGGTTGCTGCTGACCCACTGCCGCACATAGGTGAACCCGCCTTTGTTCTGTTCCAGCTTCAGCTGCTTCGTCGGGGCAGGCTCCTGCTCTGTAATGGTAAGCGCCAGCTCGCTGGTGTTCAGCAGCAGGCGGCTGGCTGTGCTTTTGCGCACCGTGATGGTACAGGTGGTCTTTTCTCCGCGCTCATTGCGAGCCGTGACATCCGCAGTGCCCTCGGCATGGCCGGTCACCTTGCCAGTGCCGTCCACCGATGCCACTGCCGGATCACTGGAAGTCCAGATCAGAAAGAAGTAGTCGTTAGGTGCCTGCACATTCAGGTAGGCCACCGGGGCCGGGTCTCCTTCGGTGATATCCAGCGTCAGTTCGGCAGTGTCCAATGTCATGCCGCTGTCCGGCAGCGGCTGCTCCTGCGCAGCATAGGCCGACAACGCCCCGGCTGCAAACAGTTCTGCGCACAGCACCACTGCACAAACACACGCTTTGAACCCCTGCTTCATGGGCTTTGCCCTCCCCGCCTGCTTTGCTGCAAGATCCTTTAAATATTCCTGTCTCCGTATTATTTTACACGCAGTGCAAAACCGGGTCAAGTTTTTTGCCCATTCTGCCGGGCAGCTGAGCTTTATTTTGTGGAGAATAATAAAATCCGCTTTTCAATTTTGTACAAAACGCCGCCGCACCCGGCAAACCGGATGCGGCGGCGCTGTTCTGCTTTTGAATTTTCCGCTTAGTAGTTGATCTTTTTCAGCTCAAAGTAGCTCTGCGGATGTGCGCACACCGGGCACTTGAGCGGTGCGGACTTGCCGATATAGGTGTAGCCGCAGTTCCGGCACTGCCATACCTGCTGCTCCTCGCGGGCAAAGACCTTGTTGTTTTTCAGGTTTTCGGCCAGCGCACGGTAGCGCTCCTCATGCTCCTTCTCGATCTGTGCCACCATGGTGAACAGTGCTGCGATCTGAGGGAAGCCCTCTTCTTTGGCCTCCTTGGCCATGCGGGGGTACATCTCGGTCCACTCGTCGTGTTCACCGCCTGCTGCCATGTCCAGACAAGTCAGGGTATCGGGGATCGCGCCGCCGCACAGCAGCTTGAACCAGATCTTTGCGTGCTCCTTCTCATTGCCGGCGGTCTCCTCAAAGATCGCGGCCAGCTGCTCGTAGCCTTCTTTTTTTGCCATGCTGGCAAAGAAGGTGTACTTGTTGCGTGCCTGGCTCTCGCCTGCAAACGCTTCCATCAGATTTTTCTCGGTTTTGGTACCCTTCAGTTCCATGATGCTCTCCTTTCAAAAACGGATCTTCTGTCAGGATCGACCGATCCCGGCTCTATCATTCAGCCCGGCGGTAATTTTTTCGCCTGCGGCTCAGGTTCTGAACAGAGTATACCATATTTTTTGACGGAAATCAAGAATAATTCCTATTTATTCTGAGAATATTTCTCAGTTATGCTGCTTTAGTGCACACACAGCAATGCTCAGTGCACTCCACGCTGCCTGATACATCAGCACCGTTGCCACCGAAAGCTCCCAGATGCTGCCTGCACTGGTGAGCAGCGCTGCAATGATAATGGAGAACAGCACCGAGACCATCTGTACCGTGGTGGCGCTGCTCTCGGCGTTCTGGGCCTGATCCGCAGCCTGCAGACCGCCGGTCAGGCTGGCAAACGCCTTGAGATGGATCATGCAGCAGGTGTCCTCCGGGTCTGCCGGTGCAGCCTTGATGGCGTTGCACTGCTCCTGATCCAGCACGGTGACCATGCCTTCCGGCAGGCGGTATGCTTCGGTAATGTGGTGTGCCGTCAGACTGGGGTCCTGACATGTGACCAGCAGGCGGATGTTCTCCTTTTGCAGCACGGCAAGGCCGCGGGCCACATTGCGCCCGCCCACATATTTCAGCACGAACATAGCGTGCAGATTGCCGGACACAGCCAGATACAAAATTTGCAGCTCGCCGTTCTTCGAGTGCTGCATCTCGTATTCCTCGTCCGGCAGCGGCACGCCCTCCTGCTCCAGATAGCGGCGGGTACCAATGAGGATGCGGTTGTTATCGCACCAGGCGGAAAAGCCCAGCCCATGGTGCTGCTCCAGATCCTTGACCGGGAACAGAATGTCTGTGCGTTCCTCAACGATCTGGCGGAACAGCCCCTTCAGGGTGCCGTGGCTCTCGTTCAGCACGCTGGCCGCGTACAGGATGGCGCGGTCGATGCGGCCGCCCTTGAAGATGCGGATATCCTCCAGCTGTGCGCTGTCGGCGGTGAACAGGTCGTCTGCATCGATCTGCAGCGTATCAATGCCGCCCAGCTGCTCAATGGCCTGCCAACCGGGCACGACTGCGCCCACAGCCGCAGCCGCACGCTGCAGCCGCAGTGAGGCAACGCCCGCGATCAGGGTAGAAGAAAGCGGTGCGCCCATGCACAGCACAGCTGCCATGGCAGCCGCAGCTTTGTTCCAGCCGGCACCTGCCAGCAGGAACAGCACACCGCTGAGCAGGGCAACGCCCAGCAGGATGTACGAAACTTTGCGGGCACGGCGCTCGCTTGCGCGCTCGCTCAAGCTCTGCTCCACAAAGCCGTCAGCTTCCTTCATCGGGCGGCTCAGCAGCACCCAGGGGTCCTTCTGTTCCAGATCCCGTGCAAGGGCGCGCAGCAGGTCTTTGTCCTTGGCGCGGTAGGCGCCCTCGAACTCCACACCATTGGTCACCAGCTCATAGCCGCCCTTGACAGCAGCCAGCATCACCCGGCTGCCCAGCAGCGCAAGGAACAACCCCAGCGCAGCCATGCCGCTGAGCAGCGAGATGCCGGTGGTGCCGCGGTAAACATTTGCGTTCAGCATGGCTGTGACCGCCTGCACCAGCGCTGCTACTGCGGCCAGCGCCGGCATCGTCTCGGAAGAAGGCCGTCCGCGCAGGCCGTTCAGGCCGTCCCGCAGCACCGGGAAGCCCACGCACAGGCTTGCTGACAGCAGCAGCAGGTTTGCACCATAGAATGCCGCCGGGGCAGCATCCGGGTCCAGCGCCGCCATGGCGGGCAGCAGCCCATCCGACACCAAACCAAAATGCAGCAGCACCACAGCCAGAATGCCGCCCAGCACGCAGCGCAGCGTCAGCTCTGCGCTCATGCGGTGCAGCTTATCCGCCGTGGCCTCCGGCTCGGTCAGCTCCGTTTCAGCATGTTCCTCCGGAGACACCGCGTCCTCCGCCTCAGCTTTCAGTTCCGGCTGTGACGCAGCGGATGCCTTCTCCGGTGCCTGCTGCGGCTCTTCACCGTCCAGCGGCAGCAGCGGCAGGCTCATGGTGTCCTCTTTTGCGGCAGGCTCCTCTGCCGGGGCCAAAGGTGCCTGCGGTGCGTCCTCGCTCTGCGCCTTGCCAAAGAAATCGGCCACCGGCTGCTCCATTTTTTCCGGCTGCGGCACAGGTTCCGGCTGCAGCTCCGGTGCCGTCTCCTTTACCGCTGCAAACACAGCCGCGGGCAGCGGTGCACCGGACGGTTTCTTTTTGCTCTCAGCCGGTTCAGTTTCTGCTGCCGGGGCTGCTTCGGCTCTCGGTGCAGGCTTTTCCGGCTTCTGGTCGCTCAGGCCGTTGATCATCGCCTTGAGCTGTGCCATCTCCTGCTGCTCCTGCTCTTCCTGCGGCAGCAGCACCTCCGGCGCATTCTTGGGGTGCCGGGGAGGCTTTGCTGTGCTGTGCTGCTCTGCGGGTCTTGCCGCCGGGACAGCGCTCTGCCGGGGTGTTTTCGGCTTCACTGCCGCCGGGGGTTCCGCCGTTTGCGGTGCAGATTTTTTCTCCGGCTTTTTGGCGGGTGCTTCCGGCTGTGCATCCTCTGCTTCCTTCTCCAGAAAAGGCCACGGGGCCAGTTCCTGTTCCGGGTCTGCCTCCGGCTTCAGCATCAGTTCCAGATCCGCTTCCGGTTCCGGCTGCGCATCCTCACCCAGCCGCACCTCACCGGTGGGCATTTCCTGCAGCTGCTCTTCTGCAGCTTCGTCTGCCTCCTGCTTTGCCTTACCACGGCCAAACAGGCCAAACCGTTTCTCCGGCTTTTCCTCCGGCTGGTCTTCGTCCCTCCGGGTCATCTCCTCCGGGATATCCACCGCCGTGGTGCTGAAAAAGGAGCGGAACTTTTCATCCGGGGTCATTTCCCGGCCATTATTTTTATCTTTCGGCATTCTTGTCCCTCCTGTAATTCAAATTGAGGTTCCGGCCCGAATGCCGGATCATGCCTGCTGTGCTGCGCGTTGGGACTGGATCTCGTACAGAATAATGCCCGCAGCCACCGACACGTTGTAGCTGTCCACACCGGTGCCCGGTGCTGCCATATCCAGCCGCACCACGCCGTCGCACAGCTTTTTCACCAGCTGGGAAACACCGCTGCCCTCGCTGCCCAGCACCAGTGCAATGGGGCCGGTCAGGTTGTTCCTGCGCAGGGACACGCCGTCCATATCGGCGCAGTAGACAAACACGCCCTGCTCCTTCAGGCGGCGGATGGTCTCGCCGATATTGGCCACACGAGCCACCGGCAGGCGTTCTGCGGCACCTGCGCTGGACTTGATGACGGTAGGAGTGACTGATGCGCCGCCGCGCTTGGGGATCACGATGCCATGCGCACCGCACAGCAGAGCACTGCGCATCACGGCACCCAAATTGTGCGGGTCTTCAATGCCATCGCTCAGCACCAGAAAAGGTGCTTCGCCCTTGGCCTTGGCTGCCGCCATCAGGTCGTCTACCGTCACGTATTCGATCTCGCTAGCAAATGCCGCCACACCCTGATGGCTCTCGGTGCCGGTCATCAGGCGCAGCTTGTTTGGGTGCACCCGCTTCACCGTGGCACCCGCTTCCTTTGCCAATGCGGTATAGTAAGCCGCCACGGCCGGAGCCATGCCCTCAGCAATGAGCACGGTGTCCACTCCGGAACCGCTTTTCAGCAGTTCGGTCACCGGATTTTTGCCGTAAACAAGGCTCTCGTTCTTCTGCTGCGGCTCTTCCGGGCTGCGGCGCGGACGGCGCGGCTGGTTCTTTTCTTCCATGATGATTTTCTCCTTCCGTTGTATCACCGGAAGGTGCTGTGCACACCCTCCAAAAGGCGCGCCGCACTCTGGGCCGCGCACCGGTATGGTCTGAAGATGATAACTCATCTTGAAGTATAGCATAAGCCGAACTTGTTTGCCAGCAAATTACCGTTTTTTATCCGCGTCCTGCAAAAGTTTTTCTGTTCGTGGTGCCGGAGACCGTTTCCGCTTTTTTGCAGAAATGTTCTGCCGCCCTGCATCAGCTTTACCCGGCTGCTGGGTAGATATCCCTCTGTTTTGCCGGAGAAAAAAGTTTTCCACAAAAACGCGGTATACAATCCGTAGAAGAGCGATTATTTTTCCACATGTTGAAAACCCTGTGGAGAAAGTTCAAAAGTCCAGTTTTAAAGCCTGTTTTGCCTGTGGAATTCCACACTTTCCACAAGGTTTTCAACTTTTAGGTTCGACTTTTTTGGATTTCCTGCGTACAATTTGTAGAATACAAGTCGGAAATATGACAATTTTTTGAACCGCATCCTGTCCGCTTTTGCCAAATTGCCCAATATCATTTTGACGAATGTGGATCTGTGTTGAAAATCCGTCCTTCATCCAGCTTTCTGTCTCCCGGTCGCTTGTTGCACGTTATATGGAAATTTGTTGTATCCTATCGAATGTACGCGCTTCTGGCAGTAACCCCCTGCACCCTGCCAGAAACAGAATCCCCGCATTGTTACAGGAAAAACACCGGTTTGGATTGATTTTGGCCGCTGTTTGGGGTATACTAACTCTGTAGGTTCGTTAAGCCGTGCACAAAGCGGATATGAAACGAGCAAGACCCCAATGATTTTGTGGAGGTAATGAATAATGTTGGTAAATGCAACCGAAATGCTGATCAAAGCACGTGATGGCCACTACGGTGTGCCTCAGTTCAACATCAACAATCTGGAGTGGACCAAGTCCGTTCTGACCGCCTGCGAGGAAATGAAGAGCCCTGTGATTCTGGGTGTTTCCGAGGGTGCCGGCAAGTACATGACCGGTTTCAAGACCGTCGCTGCCATGGTCAGCGCTATGGTCGATTCCATGGGCATCACCGTTCCCGTTGCCCTGCATCTGGATCACGGCACCTATGAGGGCTGCAAGGCCTGCATCGAAGCCGGCTTCTCTTCCATCATGTTCGATGGCAGCCACTACTCCATCGAGGAGAATGTGGAAAAGACCAAGGAGCTGGTGGCTCTGGCACACGCTAAGGGCCTGAGCATTGAGGCCGAGGTCGGTTCCATCGGCGGCGTCGAGGACGGCGTTGTGGGTGCCGGCGAGATCGCAGACCCCGAGGAGTGCGCAAAGATCACCGCTCTGGGCATTGACTTCCTGGCTGCCGGCATCGGCAACATCCATGGTGTCTACCCGGCAAACTGGAAGGGTCTGGACTTCGAGGCTCTGGATCGCATCCACAAGGCCACCAATAACATTCCTCTGGTTCTGCACGGCGGCACCGGCATCCCCGACGAGATGATTGCAAAGGCAATCAGCCTGGGCGTTTCCAAGATCAACATCAACACCGAGTGCCAGCTGGTGTTTGCTGAGGCCACCCGCAAGTACATCGAAGAGGGCAAGGATCAGCAGGGCAAGGGCTTCGACCCCCGCAAGCTGCTGGCTCCCGGCGCAAAGGCCATCGAGGCCAAGTGCAAGGAGAAGATCGAGCTGTTCGGCTGCGCAGGCAAGGGCTAAGCGGAAGCTCGTATCGTAAGGGGAACTCCACCCAATAAATATGCGGCCCCGTCACGTTGAATGCTCAACGCGGCGGGGCCGCTTTTTCTACTTTTATTCAGATATGCGGTAATGTCCGACGATGTCCGTTCGTTTTTCCAGAATGTCCTGCTCGTAGGCAGTCTGCCATGGGTCATTGTGGTGAATGATATAGGGCACTCCGTTTTTATTTCGCCGGTCGGACACGATGCCGATATGTCTTTCAAAGATCACAATATCGCCGCCCTGCCATTCTTCAATTTCCGAGACATCTGTTGTCAGGGCAGCTGCCGTGTGTGAAAAAACACCTTCAGGTTTCGTACCCGTCGGAAATCAATGTTTGCATCCGATTCTGCTACCATATAATCCTGTGGCTGCTCCCGGATATCTGCGTTCACAAGCACCTGCAGATCATATCCGGCATTTTTCAACGCGTAAGCAACTACATCGGTGCAAACGCCATAACCATCGTCAGGATAACCGGCCTTATAATAGCGGCTTTTATATTTTGGATGTGTACTCACATAGGCCAGTGCACCATTCAGAATATCCGACTGGTCATCTACCCCGTCATCATCCCGATCCACGCAGCTATGAAACTGCGGTATCCTGCCCTTATAATCATCCTCCGGCCTGATTGCCGAGGTGTGCTGATAATGTGTCTGCACATAAAATACGATTCTGCAAAATATCAAAAGTGCTATTATTATTGCATAAGGCCTTGCTGAATCTTTGCGAGTTCTGTCCGAACGCATATTCTCGCCCCTTTCTGTTCTGAGAATACCAACTTTTTCCCCATTCTGCAACCCTTTGACATATATAGCGCAACAAAAAAGCCCCGAGATTTCTCTCAGAGCTTTCTGTTCAAGTCGGCGACTACCTATTTTCACGCGCCGTTTCCAGCGAACTATCTTCGGCACAAGTGAGCTTAACTTCTGTGTTCGGAATGGGAACAGGTGGAACCTCACCGTCATCGACACCGACCGATCTGACTGAACCAGTATAACATGTTTGTTGTACTTTGTCCAGTGTTTCTTAGAAGGACGTGCCTTCAAAACTGAATAATCACTGCTCACATTTTTTCGTTGACTCTCAGAGTCTCAAGCGAATTGTGGTCAAGCCCTCGACCTATTAGTACACGCTTGCTGAATGGATCGCTCCACTTACACATCGTGCCTATCAACCTTGTAGTCTTCAAGGGGTCTTACTTGTTTGAAACAATGGGATATCTTATCTTTGGGTCGGCTTCACGCTTAGATGCTTTCAGCGTTTATCCGATCCGTACATAGTTGCCCAGCTATGCTCTTGGCAGAACAACTGGTGCGCCAGAGGTACGTCCGCTCCGGTCCTCTCGTACTAGGAACAGCTCCCATCAAATATCCTGCGCCCACGACAGATAGGGACCGAACTGTCTCACGACGTTCTGAACCCAGCTCGCGTACCGCTTTAATTGGCGAACAGCCAAACCCTTGGGACCGAATACAGCCCCAGGATGCGATGAGCCGACATCGAGGTGCCAAACCTCCCCGTCGATGTGGACTCTTGGGGGAG
>OHAI01000664.1_pt1 | contig 27056 bp, 25 predicted proteins | sample 1577091 | NCBI WGS metagenome assembly OHAI01 (sample SAMEA3541548, study PRJEB24748) | human gut metagenome | biome: human gut; feature: human-associated habitat; material: faeces | place: China | collected 2012
GTGGACTGGCTGATTGAAAAATTCGATTACCAGAACAAGGACGCCGACTGGAAAAATTCCAAAGATGCCATACAGCGCGGAATGCAGAATATCCGGGGCGGTTACCCGGCCGATCCGGTTTATAAAATGAATAAATAGACAGGAGAAATGAGAGAAAAGACATGAGTAATGCAAAAGAAACCAAAGTAGAAGACCACGATTATTCCCTGCAGCCGGTGCCTCAGTTTGCACGGCGCAGGCTGCTGACCATGTTTATGATCATGCTTGGCTTTACGTTTTTTTCGGCCAGCATGTGGACGGGACAGACGCTGGGCGATAGCCTTGACCTGTCCGGTTTTATCGGTTCCCTGATCCTGGGAGGCATCATTCTTGCAATTTATACCGGCTCTCTGGCTTATGTCGGTGCCAAAACCGGACTTTCCCTGGATCTGCTGGCACAGCATTCCTTTGGTGCAAAGGGCTCCTATTTGCCGTCTGTGCTGACCAGCTTTACCCAGATCGGATGGTTTGGCGTAGGCGTTGCGATGTTTGCAATTCCGGTTGCAAAACTGATCGCTCCGGAAAATCCCTGGCTGCCTTATTTGCTCGTTGCGATTGCCGGCATCTGCATGACCGGTTCCGCATTTTTCGGAATTAAGGCGATGACCATCGTCAGCTATATTTCCGTTCCGCTGATCGCAATTCTCGGCATTACGGCGATGGTAATAGCGGTCAAAACCGGTGACGTTCCCCTGGCACTTGAGAAGGTTATAACATTCAAATCTTCTATGCCTGCTCAGTATCCTGACCTGAAGATGACTTGGAAGTTCACTGTTAAACTGCCTAAACTGCCTGCTATCGCTGGTTACTTCGATACATACTGGTTCGAGAAGTATAACACTTATGATGTGCTGCCTGTTCAGTATGGTACACCTGCACAGACAGAGGCACAGGTAGTATACCGCAACAACCTCACAAGTGCATTCGGTTATACATCAGAGTGGGGTAAAGGTAACAACTTCTTCATCAAGAACATGACAGAATGTGGTCTTTGGGATCTTCAGTTCTCTGCTGACCAGACAATCGCCGGTTACACAGTTAACGGTAATGACCTTGATGAGGCTGGTATCGATCAGGTTAACTTTAACGGTTATCTCTTGAAGAATGGTGTTCAGAATTCAGCTCGCCTGACATGGACTGGCCGTGACAAGTCTTGGGGTACTTCATTTGATACAGAGGCAACTCCTTACTTGTTTGTTCCGAGAAACAGAGAGGATGCTTGGAACCTGATCAACCCGCTTGCACAGGCTGACGAAAAGGGTATTCCTGCTAGAACTCACGACAAGAAGATCAGCATCAGCGTATGGGCTAAGATTAATGGATACAACAAGGTTCTCGTTAAGAAATATGATGTATGCCTCATAGCTCCGATCCGTGTAGACGCAGTATCTAAGGGCGGTTTCGAGGAAGGTCTCGTAAGCGGTTCTACAGTTGACGCTGGCAAGCTTGTTTCAATAACAGACTTCCGCGGATACGCAGTGGCTCAGACTGCTATCGGCAATCCTACTGAGTTTGAGAAGTATGCCGTACAGCTCTGGAAATACTATGACGTTAAGTCTATATTCTTCGATCTGAGCAAGGCTAAGTACACACTGGCTGTTAACGGTGGTAGCGTTGTTGCAAACAACGACCTGTCTTATGCTGATGCTATGACAGCTGCTAAACTCTCTGAGCTTACAAACAAAGCTGTTAACCTGTCACTGAGCCAGAGCGGCAACAACATCACCTTCAAGAACAATGGTGGTTCTAACGTAGAGGAAATGTTCTATGTTTACATCCCTGTAACAGTAGAATATGCATACGGTAAACTGACAGAGTATGTCAAGATACCTGTTTATCCTCGCGGTCAGGTGCCTGCATCTGTAAAAAGACGTTAAGGAGTGATGCTACAGATGACTTTGAATAAAAGGAATCTGAAAGGAAAATAAAACTTCAATCGGGAGCGCTCCTTGTAATTGAGGGGCGCTCCTTTTAAAAATAATAAAGTTTCTATGATTAAATCAGCTAAATATGTCGTAATGGCCTTGGCCCTGATTATTGTGGCTTCTTGTGGCGATAAGAAGAAAAAGGAGACTATCTTGCCGGCAGATCCACGTATGGACCAGCAGATGGTTCGTACAAACAAGGACACCATGATGCTGCTCGACATGACAAAGAAGTTCTTGGAAACTTTGAAGAACAACGACATCGACGGAGCTATGAGCCAGCTGTATGAGGTTAAGGACAACAAGGTGATGCCTCTTTCGGAAGAACGCTCAAAGGAGATACGCAAGACTCTTATCACATTCCCGGTATTGTCTTACAAGATAGATGAACTTCTCCTCTATAGCGACAGCGACACTGAGGTGCGTTACACGATCGAGTTTTTTGAGAAACCTAAGGGCGACAACCGTCCTAACACGATAAAATGCTCGGTTAATCCGACACGTGTTGGCGGCAACTGGTATCTCACCATTGCCAAGGTGGCTCAAGAGAATAATTATAAGAACAATTGAAAAAATTAAAACCATTAGCTATGCGTTATTTAAGTTTATTATTGGCCGCAGGTTTCCTGTTTATGGGAAATCCCGTGTCAGCTCAGGAAAGCGAACCTGAGTACGAGTTCAACAGGCATTGGTTTGTAAGCGTTCACGGCGGTGCCCAGTATACATTGGGCGAGGCCTCTTTTGGCGACTTGCTTTCTCCTACGGTTCAGTTAGGTGCTGGATATCAGTTTACCCCGTGGTTTGCCACACGTCTTTCTGTAGGTGCTTGGCAGAGCAAGGGCGGCTGGAACGGATACATGCTGGACGGCAAGGCCGTAAACACTACGTATAAGTACAACTATGTAGCCCCCGGCATTGACTTTATGTTCAATCTGTCTAATGCCATCTGCGGTTACAACCCAATGCGTCTGTTCAGTGTTACAGCTTTCATCGGCGGCGGTGCAAACATCGGCTTTGGTAACGATGAGGCCAACGAACTGGCCAACGCAGGCTATGACATGCGCTACGTGTGGAGCGGCACAAAGGTTCGTCCCGTAGGCCGTGGCGGTCTGTCGTTCGACTTCCGCGTTAGCGACCGCGTAAGCCTCGGCATCGAGGGTAACGCAAATGTCCTCTCTGACAAGTACAACTCAAAGAAGGCAGGCAATGCCGACTGGTATTTCAACGCTCTTGCCAGCGTTACAATCCGTTTGGGTAAGACCTACAAGAAGAAGGCTGCCCCGGCTCCGGAGCCTGTAGAGCAGACTATTGTAGAGCCTGTTGTTGAAGAGAAGCCGGCAAGCGAGCCCGTTGTAGAAGAAGTAAAGGACGAGGGCATGAAGCGCGACGTATTCTTCACGATAAACTCAAGCGTTATCCGTGAGTCAGAGCGCGAAAAGGTAGTGGAACTTTCTAAATATTTAAACAATCATAAAAATGCAATTGTCGAAATAACAGGCTACGCTGATGCCGGAACAGGCACTGCTGCTATAAACAGCCGCTTGTCTTCTGAGCGTGCGGAGGCTGTTAAGAAGATGCTTACAGAACAATGCGGTGTGTCTGCGTCGCAGATAAAGACCTCTTACAAAGGGTCTGAAGTCCAGCCGTTTGCTGACAACGACATGAACCGTGTATCAATTTGTATTATATCCAATTAGTCGATTGCAGGAGGGTGGAGACATTTGGGCTTGTGAAAGTCGTAGTCTCCTCCCGTTTTTTTAAAAAAAGATCATTTACACTGTTGAAAATCAAGACACAAGCTAGACTGGACTTTTATTTATTATATCTTTCCTGTTATTTTATCCAAAATAATGATATTTTAGGCTTATTCTGTATGTTTACAATGAAGTCTGGTTTTGTATAAATTTCAATGCCGTACTGATAAATTTGTATAAAAAACTGGTCGAATAAGTATAAAAAATAATTAAAACTATATAAGCTTGTTGTTCTTTGGCAAATAATTATTATATTTGGCCGCACTTTTAAAAAGCTCTTATTTATTAACTTAAATCATTAATTATTATGAAAAAATTTTTACTCGTAGCAGCAATGTTCGTTTCAGTGAGTATGTTTGCACAGTCACCATTGAAACTGATGACAAAAGTAGACGTTAATCCTTTGACAGAGAGGACTGTAACAAAGGTACAGGCTCCAAGAATTTCTGCAGGTATGGCAAAGGCAAAAGCCTATGCTGCTGAAAAGAATGCGTCAAACTATTATCTTGATTATAACGATCTTATTTATGAAGTAGGATTTTCATCAAGATTCCATATTGCATCTAATATAGAGTTTGGAAATGACGGCAAGGTTACTTTCTCCAACATGTTATACACCGGCCTTCTTCCTGATGCAAAGATAACGGGAACACTCAATGCTGCCGGCACAGAGATAACCATTGACAACTGCCAGAAAATAGGCTCAATTCAGGGCACTGAAGTCTTCTTGTGCAGAGCACATGTTGATCAGTCTGGCAATGTTACTTTTGATAAGGAGAATCCGGTAGTGCTCACTTATGATAAAGCAACAGGACAGATTTATGCTAAGGATTATCAGGACAGCTATCTGGCACTTGTTAACAGTACTTATGATGGATATTATACAATCGCTGCTGGCTTGAATTATATTCCTGCAGAGTATTTCCCGGCACCTACTACTCACAAGTATTCATATACAGATTATGACGGAAAGAATAATGAAGGCACAGTGTCTATGGTAAATCTTAACTTGGGTGATCAGGAAGTATGCTATGTAAACGGTCTTTTCACAGAAAAGATGAAAGATAATCAGGGAAACATCCTCGCTGACTATTCTACAGCATGGCTTTGTGCTGTTTACACCGAGTCTAAACTTACATTCCCTCTGTTCCAGACACTTGCAGACGACATTACATTGGCTAGATTGGCTGGTAATGAATATTCTTATGGCAACATAGACTTTACATATGATGCAGCAAGCGATTCATATGTTCAGGACAGCAATTATGAACTGATTGATTTGTTCGCTACTCAGCAAGGTAAGGGCTTCTCTATTAGCCACAAGAACAGCAAGATTGCAAAGGCTGGTACAGCAGGCGTTGAAAACGTTGTTAATGACGGTGTGAACAAGGACGTTGTTTCTACAGAATATTTCGACCTCTCTGGCCGCCGCATAAGCAACATCCAGAAGGGTGCAGGCATCATGGTTATGAAGTATGCTGACGGAACAAGCAAGGCTGTTAAGGTTGTAAAATAATAAGACGACTCTTGCATTATTGTCGTTTAGGATGACGGCTTATTCCTGAATGACTGATTAAAATAATTTGAGTGCCATATCAATACTTTCGGATGAAAGTTTGATATGGCACTTTTTTGTATCCGCACTGTTTGGCGTCATTAATGGGATAAAAAAATACCTCTGCAAAGGTTCTGCCGGCAGTATTGCCTTAACTTTTGCAGAGGTATTGATGTCTTGGGCGTGCAGTGCAGACCATCTTTGTCTGATTACTGCTTGGCCATAACGGTATATTAGGAATTAATTTCAGAAGTCGAGCTCCTTGCCGCGGTAGAAATCGATGAGGCTTGTGTCGTAGACATATTCGTATTTGGCTATCACTAGGTCGCTCTCTGCCTTCAGCCAGTTGTTCTTTGCCTCGTTAAACTCTGTGATGTTGGCCTTGCCGTATTCATATTTTGCCGACATGAGGTCGAAGGCTGCCTTGTTGCTGCGGCTGGCCTCCATGCTGCTTTCGTATTTGGCGCGTGCGGCAATGGTGTTATAGTATGCCTGCTGTATCTCCTTATACAGGTTCTTCCTTACGTTGTCGAGCTGAAGCTGCTGAGTTTCGCGTTCAAGCTTTGCCGAGCGTATGCTGTTTCGCGTGGCGAAGCGGTTGAATATCGGCACGTTGAGGCTCAGACCTATATATTGGCTGAAGTTGTTGCGCATCTGTCTGCCGAAGCTTTCGGCTTTGAATCCGCTTGTCTTGTAATAGTTTGAACCTATGCCGGCGTTAAGCGACAGCGTGGGCAGCAGGGCGCTCTGGGCTATCTTGATGTTCATCTCGGTGCTTTTCAGCCTGTAGAGCTCTGCCTTTATTTCGGGCTTGAAGGTGATGGCCTCCTGATAGATCTCGTCGGGCGACGGGGGAACTGCCCCGGCCGACGGATCAATGCCGCCGGCATCGGGACGAATTATGGCGAAACCCTCGGGCGAGGGCAGTTCCAGCAGTTGTGTCAGGGCGAGCAGTGCCAGCCGGTAGTCGTTGTCGGCCTGTGTGTATGTCAGTCGGCTTTGGGCCAGCGTGGCTTCCTGTTGTGCCACGTCAACGCCGCTTGCCTTGCCGTTGCGGTACATCTCCTTGAGCCTTGCTACCTGCATTGAGTCTATTGAAATCTGGCGCTGTGCCACGTCACGCATCTCCAGGTCATAGAGAATCTGCACGTATGCCTGTGCCACCTGCACGCTGATGTCGTTGCGCGCCTTTTCCATGTCGGCTGTGGCTGCTTCAAGGTTGAGCTTGTTGAGCTCTATGGTGCGCGGAATCTTCAGTCCGCTGAACAGCGGCACGCTTGTGCCCAGCGAGAACGACGTGCTGCTGGTGTTGGTGTCAGAGTAGGTGTTCTCTGATGTCAGACCGCGTCCGAACGACCAGTTTTGTGACGCCGAGCCGTTGAGGTCGGGCAGACGGCTGTTCTTTGCCGTGTTGAGGTCTATTTCGTGCTGCTGCTTGGTAACGTCCTGCTGCTTCACGGTGATGTTGTGCTCAAGGGCATAGCTGATGCACTGGCGCAGCGACCATCCCTGTGCGGCCTGCTCAGTCTGCGCTCCGGCGGCGGTTGCTGCCATGAGAGCTATTGAGGTTATTATGGTTTTCATGTCAAATGAGCTTTTTGGTTAGTTTTATTCGTCTGCACCGTCGTCGGTAACCTTCTTAGGTCCGCGCACACGGTCTTTGGCCGACAGGCCGCTCTTTATCTGTATGTTCACGCCGTCGCTCAGTCCGGTGGTGACTTTCCTGCGCTCGTAGGTCTTGTCCTCGCCGCTGCCCTTCACGATGTAGACAAAGGTGTCTGAGCCGCTGAACTCTATAGCGCTTTCGGGCACGGTCAGCACGTTCTTCGCACTTGCCAGCACAATCTCGGCGTTGGCGCTGTAGCCCGAACGTATCTTGTTGCCTTCAGGCACGCTTACGGCGGCCTTTATCTCAAACTGGTTGGCTCCGTTGTTCTCTGTTGCCTTCGGCGAAATGTATTCGAGCTGTGCGTTGAATTTCAGGTTCTGCAGTGCGCCAATGGTAATCTTCATTTCCATGCCGGTTACGAGCTGTCCCACTTCGGTCTCGTCGATGTTGCCCTTAAATATAAGGTCGCCCATGTCGGCAACCGATGCTATGGTGGTTCCGTCGTTGAAAGTGTTGCTCAGGATTACCGAGTTTCCCACCTTTACAGGAATGTCGAGTATAAGTCCGCTGATGGTTGAGCGTATGAGAGTGCTGCTTGCACTGGCATTGCTGCGCGACACACCGTCGCGTACCACCTCGAGGGCGTCAATGGCAGCTGCCTTTTCCTCTTTAGCCTGATTGAGCGTCTGGCGCACTTTGTCGTATTCGTCGGCGCTCACGAGCTGCTTGTCGTAGAGTCCCTTCTCGCGCTGGAAGTCTATTTCAGCCTGCTTAAGGTTGATGTCGGCAAGGCGTACGCGGCTTTCGGCAGAGCTTAGCTGGCTCATGTCGGGAATGACCTTCACCTTGGCTATCACCTCACCGGCCTTGACCATGTCGCCGGCCTCCTTGTAAATCTCGGTGATGATACCGCTTATCTGCGGCTTCACCTCCACCTCGTCGCGTGGCTCTATCGTGCCAGTTATGACCGTGGTCTTGTAAATGTCAGTAAACTTTGGAGTGAACTCTCCATAAGTCAGCGGCTTGGGCTGCGACTTTTGGTAAAGGAACACGAATGTTCCGATGAATATCAGAACGATAAGTGCTGCGACAATGAACTTAAAATACTTCTTCATGTTCAGTATGGTTTTAAATTATTTGTTTCTTTTTTATCAGTGATTTATCTTTTTTTGATACGGGCTGTTGTCATCATGGCCGTGTGTGCCTATTCGTCTCTCATGGCGTCCACCGGCTTTATGCTCATTGCCCTTGCAGCCGGAGCCAGACCGGCCAGCACGCCGAGAATGCTGAGCAGGACGATGGCGCCAATGGCAGTCCAGAACTTCACCTGGAAGTGGGCTGTCACGATGCCGTCGGACGTGTTGCCGAGTTCAAGCATCTCGAGTATTATCACGGAGAACAGTATGCCGCTCATGCCCGCCACGGCCGTAAGTATGACGCTCTCGGTTATTATCTGTCCGAGAATGTTGCGCGGCGTGGCTCCTATGGCTCGCCGTATGCCTATCTCTGTTGTGCGCTCGCGCACCGTAACCATCATGATGTTGCTCACGCCTATGGATCCGGCGAGCAGTGTGCCTATGCCGACGAGCAGGATGAGGAAGTTTACGCCGTTGAAAAGATTGTCGAGCATGCCGAAGAGCACCTCGGTGTTGAACACCATGATGCCTTTTTCGTCGGCAGGGTCAATCTGGTGGGCGTGTGCCACCACGCTTCTCATCTTGTCGGATATGCTGTTCATGGTTATACCCGGCTTTGCCGTTACGCATATCATGTGGACGCTGTCGCCGAGGTTGTATGCCTTCTGCATCAGTGTCAGCGGCACCACTACTGACTCCTCTGTGCGTCCGTTTATGTTCATGTTGCCCGAACTGTAGTCGACGCCTACCACGTCATAGTAGATCTTGTCTACGCATATCATCTTTCCGCACGGGTCGCCGCCGCCCGGAAACAGGTCTTTATAAACCTTCTTGCCTATAACGCACACCTTGCGGTTCTGCTTTATGTCCATATCGTTTAGGTAGCGGCCGTAGTACATCTTGGGCGCTTCCACCTCCTGATAGTTCGGCAGCAGGCCTTTCATTGAGCACGACGACTTCTTGTCGCTGAAGGTGGCGCTGCCTCCCCAGTGGGACAGCACCGGCGAGACAACTTCGAGCTCGGGCACCTGCTGCTTGAGGCGCTCCACATCTTTGTAAACCATGCTCCACTGGCGCCCTTTGCGGAATCCGGCATAAGGCTTGGTGGTGGGCTGTGCCCATATTATCGCCGAGTTGGTGGCAAAGCCTTCAAAGTTTTTCTGTAGCAACTCTTTCAGTCCTTGTCCTCCTCCGAGAAGCGACACAAGCATGAACACGCCCCAGAACACGCCGAATCCGGTAAGGAAGCTGCGGCTCTTGTTTCTCGTAAGCGTGTCGAGAATCTCGCGGTAACGGTCTATGTCAAATCTCATCTTTTCTAATTAAGAATTATGAATTAAGAATTAAGAAAACATGCTTTTGCGGCTTTCGTTCATTCACAATTATGAATTGTGAATTATTAATTATGAATTGCCCTCATCCCAATTATGCATTATGAATTGTGAATTATGAATTAGAAAATTTATTCCGCTCTCAGTGCTTCGATAGGTCTTATCTTGGCAGCCTTGCGTGCAGGAATCAGTCCGGCAAGCGTTCCGGCAACGATCATCACTACCGTAGCCGATATGCATGTGCCGATGCCGACAGTGGGATTGTAGAACATCGTGGCCTCAAACAGTCCGCTGTCTACCTTCATCCGGCCTATCGTAGCGTCCATATATGCGTTGGCAGCCACGCCCAGCACCATGCCAATGTAGCCGAAGAAGGTGGTGATGATGATGCTCTCGGTGATGATCAGGCGCAATATAGACAGCGGCTTGGCTCCGATGGCCTTGCGTATGCCGAACTCGCGGGTGCGCTCCTTCACGGTTATCAGCATGATGTTGCTCACGCCTACGATGCCGCTGAGCAGCGTGAACAGACCTATTATCCACAGGGCGGTCTGTATTATGCCAATGCCTTTGTTCATCTGCATGTTCTGTGTGAAGCGGTTCCATATCCACACGGCACCTTCGTCGTCGGGAGCGGCGCGGTGATTGCCGTTGATGCGTGCCCTGTATTGTGTCTCAAACTCCTCGTTGTCCTTCTCTGTCTCAAGTCCGTGGAAGGAGAAAACGATGTTGCCAACCTCGTCGCCTTTGTTGTATATGGTGCGGAACGTGGTGAACGGGATGAACGCTCCTCTGTTCATGCCGCTCTTGTCGGCCTCGTAGATGCCTACCACGCGGAAAGCCATGTCGCCGACGTTGACATACTGGCCGACGAGATTGCTCACGTCGCCGGGCAAAAGCTCCTTTGCGTCGTCCTCACTCAGCACGAGCGACTTGCGCGACTGCTCTATGTCGATCTGGTTGATAAACCTGCCGTAGAGCATCTCCTTCTTGTTTATCTTCACCTCGTTGGGATAAACGCCCGACAGAGTGACGCTCACGTAGTTGGCGTCTTTTGTAAGCGTTATGCCGCTTTGTTGCAGTTCGGCTCCGGTGTCCTCCACATATTGCTTGTAGCTTTGGTCGGTCAGAGCCTTGTCTTTGTCGTTGAGGGTTATGCGCCGGCCTTCTTTCAGACCGTCGTAAGCCTTCGACGTATATCCCGCGCCCACCATCATCGAGTTGTCGAGAAACCTGTCGCTCTGTATTTTCTGGGCGTTGATGAGTCCGTTGCCGGCTCCGAGCAGGAAGATAATCATGAAGATACCCCACGCCACGGCAAAGCCTGTCAGCGCGGTGCGCAGCTTGTTGCGCCTTACGGTGCTCCATATCTCAGCTAAAACGTCTCTCATGTTATTGTAGTTGAATGTTTTTCATTAATTGTTCAGGCAGCCTTCAGACCGCCATTTCAAGCGCATTGCGCAGTGTTACTTCATCATTCCGTCGATGCCGAACGGCGAAGCGTGATGGTCGAAGTTGGTCTCTATGTTGCCTATCAGACCGTCCTTTATATGCACAATCTTGTTGGTCTCGTTGGCAACGCCGCTCTCGTGAGTAACCACAACAATGGTCATGCCGTCGTCCTCGTTGAGCTTCTTCAGCAGCTTCATCACCTCCACGCTGGTCTTAGAGTCGAGCGCACCGGTAGGTTCGTCGGCAAGAATTATCTGCGGCTTGGTTATCAGTGCCCTTGCTATGGCCACGCGCTGCTTCTGTCCGCCCGACATCTCGTTGGGATAGTGGTTTGCCCACTGCTCCAGTCCGAGCCTTTCGAGATACTCCATCGCCATGCGGTGGCGCTGCCTGCGGCCGACGCCCTGATAAAACAGCGGCAGCTCGACGTTCTCAACGGCAGTCTTGAAGGCAATGAGGTTGAACGACTGGAAGATGAAGCCTATCATGCGGTTGCGGTATTCGGCGGCGCGCGTCTCCGACAGATCCTTTATCAGCGTGCCTGCCAGGGTGTATTCGCCCGAGTCGTAGTTGTCGAGAATGCCCAGAATGTTGAGCAGCGTGGACTTGCCCGAGCCCGACGCACCCATGATAGACACAAACTCGCCCTGCTCTATGTCGAGGTTGATGCCCTTGAGCACGTGCAGCGGCTGTCCGTTATTGTAGGTCTTGTTGATGTCCTTCAGATGTATCATTGTATTTTCCTTTTATATCATTAGACGTAATAACCTGGTTTCAGGTTGCATCATGAGCAATGTTTTTTTTCATGCGATGCCCCGGCAAGCGTGTGCAGGTGTCGGCGATACCGTCAATTGTGGTTTTTCGATGGTTAGAGAGAGTGGCGGTATGCCCGTTCCCGGCGGCCAGTGCGCCTGCCGCTTGCCGTGGCACGCATGATGTTTGTCAGCCTCTTTTGTCCCAGGCTTCGCTTATGTCGGCTATTGTTATGCCGAGCATCTCCATGTTGCGGAACAGTTCGGGCAGCTTTTCCTCCATAAACTGTTCGCGCCTTTCCTGCAGAATCATGTCCTTGGCTCCCTTCGTTACAAAGTAGCCCAGGCCTCGCCTGTTATATATTATGCCGGCGGATGCCAGAAGATCATACGACTTTACGGCGGTGTTAGTGTTCACCTCGAGCAGCACGGCATATTCGCGTACGCTCGGAATGCGCTCGTCGTCGTTATACTTACCGGTCAGAATCTCGTCGCAAAGGCGGTCTGCTATCTGTACGTATATGGCTTTGTCGTTGTTGAACTTCATAAATTAATCAGTTTGTTGTTTATCACCTGCATGCGGCTGTATAGCCTGTAGGCCATAACCCAGTTGAATATGCCCAATAGGGCGAATGCCGTCATTGCTGTATATGCCGCGGTTTCTGCCGTCATTGTAATATCTGCTGTTGCCGTACCGCTGCCGGATTTGGATACAATCCATACCAGTGCAACGATGAGTATGACGTGTATGGCTGAGACGATGACGCTATTGTAGCGGTTTAGCAATATGCTTCCGAGAACATAGAGCGACTGTGCCCAAAGCAGCCATGCCGCACATGCAGCATAGACGGCTGCCGACTTGACGCCAAGGATGTACATGTCGCCGGCCACGCGGCTTATGTTGAAGAACACAGGGATGCCCCATTGTATCCAGTCGAGTCCCAATGCGGCGAACAGCGCCACGCGTATCACGTCGGCAAGGCAGAACATCAGGGCCATGCCTATAAGCTGTATGGCGAGCCATGCCATGTGAGAGAGAAACTTCTCAAGGGCTGTTGCCGGCAGCATCTTTACCGTTATGCGCTGCTGCTTGGTCTTGATGTTCTGGCAAAACCATGTTCCGCTGATGATAACCCAGAAGAAGTAGGCCATGCCGCAGCTTCTTATCGCCCTTATCAGCGTAAGCTGCTGCATGTCGGCCGGAATGCCTTTGTAGCTTGCAGTGACGGTGTTCATCAGAAGAATAAACAGATATACTGCGAGAGCGAGGAACAATACTCTTATCATTGTATTGCGTGAGTATCGCTCAATCCATCTGAATGTGATGCCGAAACGGCTATAGTTGAAATTGCTCATAGATTGATCCATTTATTGTTGATAACTTGCGAGCGCTTGAACAGCCTGTAGGTCAGCCACCAGTTTAGCAGACCGACCATTATGGCGACGGCCGTATAAACATAAGCAATGGTGTTCACGAGATTCTGGCTCTTCTCGATTGACAGAAAGATGCTTTCCTTAGGGATATAGGATATTATTATCAGCGACAGTATGCCGAGCGCGAAGTGAGCGCATGAGGTAAGTATAAACTGGCGGCGACGGAAGAAGGCTCCGCCCAGAACGTAGAACGAGTGAGCCCAGAACACCCATGCATTGACGGCCAGAACGCCTGCAATAAAGTCCAGCCCCCAGGCTGTCATGCGCATTGAGTGTGTGTCTGCCGGGCCAAACCACATGTTGAGCACGTCGGGTATGGTGCTGTAGGTTCCGTGAGAGCCTGATATGAAGCAAATCAGCATGCGGCAGAAGTCGGCCAGACAGAACGCTACGACGCCGATAAGCATCCATACCACCGTGATGTATAGTGCGCGGACGATAAACTTCTCGAGGTCGGATGCCGGCAGCATCTTGAACGTTATGCGCTGCTCCTTGGTCTTCATGTTGTTCATAATCCAGCATCCGCTGATCATTGTGTACACCCCGAAGAAGAACGTGCATACCAAGGTGGCGTTTTCTATGCTTGCGTCTGCCACGATGTCGGGCTCGCCTTGTGTGCTTATAACCGACATTATGAACGGCACCATGTATAGGAAAAACATGCATCCGGCTATGGTTGCTATCTCTTTCTTGGTGGCCATGGCCGACCATTTTAGCGTCTGTATGAATCGTTTTGTATTAAAGTTGCTCATCTTGAATCGTTTTTAATCTTATGTTCTATGTGTGTCTTGTGCTGTGTCGGCTGTTATTCGCGCGGCAGCAGCTTCTTTGTTACGGCGTTGAAGAGCAGTTCGAGGTTGAGCTGAGTTTCGTCTTCGTCCTCGCGTCTGCGTGTTATCACGGCGTTGCCCTGCAGCGACGGCTCGGCGTAGATTACGTCGTCGGCCGGCTCGCCCATTGAGCGGAACTCAAAGCTGTACTTGCTGCAGATGTCGGCCACCGACTCGTTGAGCAGCAGCTCAGAGTGGTCGAGTATCATGATGTGGTCGAGCAGCGACTCAACGTCGTGCACCTGATGGGTTGATATTATCATGGTGCGGTCGTCGCTCATGTTGTTTGCCACCACCTTGCGGAACTGGCTCTTCGACGGAATGTCTAATCCGTTGGTAGGCTCGTCCATAAGCAGCAGCTTGGTGTTGGCTGCCAGGGCGAAGCTCATGTACACCTTCTTCTTCTGTCCCATAGACAGCTCCTTGAGGTTGATGTCAGGCGTAAGCTCAAAGTCGCTCAGACAGCTGTTGAGCACCTCGCGGCTGAAGCGCGGATAGAACGGCTCGTTCATCTTGACATAGGCGTCGAGGCTCATCGGCATCAGCTCAAACTCCTCGGGCACGAGGAATATCTCGCTCAGCACGGCAGGGTCGTGACGGTCGGTCTCGATGCCGTCTATGGTTATCGTGCCTTGCTCCTTGCGCAGCAGTCCGCTGATGAGGTAGAGCAGGGTAGACTTGCCCATGCCGTTCTTGCCGAGCAGTCCGTAGATGTTGTTCTCGCTGAGAGACAGGCTGAAGTTGTTGAACACATACTGCTTTGCGCCTGCATATCTGTATTTAAGGTTGCTTATTTCTATCATATCGTTTCTTTTTATTTTAAGGGGTGTTTGTTGTTAATGGGGGAGATGGGGGTAATGGGAGGGATGGGGCAGCTGTGGGTGATTACCGCTGCCGCTGCGCGCTCCTCTTACAGCTGGCCTGCCAGCAGATAGCCGTCGGTCTGTGTCATCACCAGCATGTTGTCCACGGCGAGCATCTTGCCCTCGGCGTCGCTCCATTCATAGTTTGTAACGGCCATCACATTACTCATTTCATGGCGGTATTCGGTGCGGCTGTCAGGGCGGTTGAAGCTCTTGCTGCGGCTGTTCCATGTGCATCTTTCAACGGCATATCCGTCGGCCGTATAGCTGAAGTCGAGGCGGAAGGCCGGCACATACTTGCCCGTCAGACTGTTGTAGCGGCTTGCCGTCTTGGCCGTCAGCCGTCCTGCGGCGTCGTAGGTGTAGCTGTATTTCAGCTTTCCGCTGAGGCTTTTGCCGCTCTTGTTCATTACATACATTGTGCTGACCTGTCCGTTCTCAATGTCGGCGTTATATGCATATTGCGAGTTTGCGCTTCCGGCGGCGTTAAGATACATCGCCATGATTGTTGCTGTTGTGATAATAGTACTCATAATTGTTAATGTCTTTAATTGTCAATAATTGTTTGTCTGTTAATGTCTTGTAGTGTACTAGTTTATTAGTACACTGCAAATGTAGGCTAATAAAACATAACTTCCAAGCATTTGGACAAGAAAATGCAATTAAAGTGCAATTTTTAACGTCTGTTTACGCTTTATGGCTGAATATTGCGGGGGTATAAACAGAATTTAAGAAAAATGCCGTTTATGAAGCCGCAATAGCCATGCTGAGGCATACCGGCTGGTAGTGAGATATGCAATATAATAAGGTGTATGAGGTGTACTATGTCCCTGTGCCGGGTGTACTACGTGTATGACATACCCATGCCGCGGCACGCTGTCAGACGGCAGAATATCGGGCTTTTTCTAAAAGGTGTCCTTTCGCGTTGCAAAAGGGCACCTTTTAGCCTGCAAAAGACGGCCTTTTAGAGCCTAAAACATGGCCTTTTGCAATGCGTTGAATATCAGACGGTTATGAAAGACGATGGAAACCATGCTCTGAAAGATCTTTCCGGCGATGCCGGATGCGCCGCGGTGTCTGGGGCGTAACATAGTCGTGATGCGCACGTTTAGGGCAAAAAAGGCCGGATAATTTGGTTTTGCACCCAAAAAAACGTAACTTTGCAGGATGAAAAGGCGGTGAGCCGGGCACGACTGCAAACAAGGCATGAAGGCCGGCGCGCTGCCCGGCATAATTTAAAACAATAAAAACAATACAAATATGGACACACTGAAAAAAGCATTTGCATCAAAGCTGCTGAAGATAAAGGCTATAAAGCTTCAGCCAAACAATCCGTTCACATGGGCTTCGGGATGGAAGTCGCCCTTCTATTGCGATAACCGCAAGGCCCTGTCGTATCCTGACCTGCGCAGCTATGTGAAGCTCGAGCTTGTGCATGCAGTGCTTGAGCATTTCCCGCAGGCTGATGCCGTTGCCGGCGTTGCCACAGGAGCCATAGCTCAGGGAGCGCTCGTGGCCGATGCTCTCGGTCTGCCGTTCGTTTATGTCCGCAGCAAGGCTAAAGACCACGGCATGGGCAACCTCATTGAGGGTGAGCTGCCCGAAGGCGCAAAGGTGGTTGTCGTTGAAGACCTTATATCTACAGGCGGAAGCAGCCTTAAGGCTGTTGAGGCTCTGCGCCAGGCAGGCGTCGAGGTGGTAGGTATGGTTGCATCTTACACTTACGGATTCCCCGTTGCACAGAAGGCGTTTGAGGATGCCGGCGTAGAGCTGGTTACTCTTACCGACTATGAGCACGTAGTGGCTGAGGCCGTTGAGACAGGATATATCTCTGAGGCCGACGTAGAGCTGCTGCACGAGTGGCGCAAGGATCCTGCTAACTGGAAGAAATAACACTAACAGCACATACGCCGCAGACAGCGGCGGTGTGGATAACACAAATAGAGACATGAGCAGCAAGTATGAGAGCGGAGTGAAGCAGATACCATATCCGCAGCAGAATGTTTATGAGCGGCTTAGCAATCTCGAGAACATCGAGAAAGTGAAAGACCGCATACCGGCCGACAAGATCAACGACCTGACGTTCAGTCGCGACAGCGTGTCGGTGAGCGTGCCGCCCGTGGGCAGCATAACGCTCAACATCATCGAGCGCGAAGAGCCCAAGTGCATAAAGTTCGAGACGGCCAACTCGCCCGTGCCTTTCACCATGTGGATACAGCTCTTGCCCGTAACCGACACCACAAGCAAGATGAAGGTTACGGTTAAGGCCGACATACCCATGTTCCTGAAGCCCATGATAGGCAGCAAGCTGCAGGACGGCGTTGACAAGATTGCCGATGCGCTGGCAGCCATTCCTTACGAGTAGGCCGCGGAGTTTAGGGCTTATACCTTATATAATAAATGCAGCCCCATTACGGCCGGGCGCGCAGACGCCGGCCGCAGTGGGGCATTATGATAAAATTAGTATTGCGATGTCAAATAAACTTTGGGAGAAAAATTACGGAATTAACGAAGAGATAGAGCGGTTCACCGTAGGGCGCGACCGCGAGATGGACATGTATCTGGCCAAGTATGACGTGCTGGGCTCAATGGCACACATCACCATGTTAGAGTCGATCGGACTGCTTGGCAGCGACGAACTTAAGGCACTTCTGGCCGAACTGAAGAACATCTATGCCGTGTGCGAGCGCGGCGAGTTTGTCATTGAGGACGGCGTAGAGGATGTTCATTCGCAGGTGGAGCTCATGCTTACGCGCAAGCTTGGCGACATGGGCAAGAAGATTCACAGCGGACGCTCGCGCAACGACCAGGTGCTGGTAGACCTTAAACTCTTCATCCGTCATGAAATCAGAGACATCGCAATGCTCGTCAAGGTGCTTTTCGATGAGCTGATAGAAAAGAGCAATCAGTTTAAAGACGTGCTCATGCCCGGCTACACCCATCTTCAGGTGGCCATGCCCAGCTCGTTCGGCCTTTGGTTCGGGGCCTATGCCGAGAGCCTTGCCGACGACATGCTCTTCCTTCAGGCTGCATGGCGCATGACCAACCGCAATCCGCTGGGCAGCGCTGCCGGCTACGGCTCGTCGTTCCCGCTCAACCGCACCATGACAACCGAGCTGCTGGGCTTCGACACGATGAACTATAACGTGGTGTACGCTCAGATGGGGCGCGGCAAGACAGAGCGCAACGTGGCATTTGCCATGGCGTCGATAGCCGGCACGGTGGCCAAGATGGCATTCGATGCCTGCATGTTCAACAGCCAGAACTTCTCGTTCGTCAAGCTCCCGAAGGAGTGTACCACAGGCAGCAGCATCATGCCCCACAAGAAGAATCCCGACGTGTTCGAGCTGATACGCGCCAAATGCAACAAGCTGCAGGCGCTGCCGCAGCAGATTGTGCTGATAATGAACAACCTGCCGTGCGGCTATTTCCGCGACTTGCAGATTATCAAGGAGTCGTTCCTTCCTGCTTTCGACGAGCTTAAGGACTGCCTGCAGATGGCAGCCTACATCATCAACAAGATGGAGGTAAACCGCAACATCCTCGACAACAAGATGTACGACCTCATGTTCTCCGTTGAGGAAGTAAACCGCCTTGCGGCTGCCGGCATGCCCTTCAGAGACGCCTACAAAAAGGTTGGACTCGACATCGAGGCAGGTCAGTTCGTGCCCGACAAGAACATACACCACACTCACGAAGGCTCTATCGGAAACCTCTGCAACGACAAGATACAGGCTCTCATGGAGCAATGTCTCGACGGTTTCCACTTCGAGAAAATGGAAAATGCTGAGAAAAACTTACTGAAATGAAAAAGTACACCTATTATATAATAGCCCTTCTGGCATTCTTTGTGTCGTGCGACGATGCCGAGTTTGAGTTCAGCAGCGACTCTTGCTACTTCATATTCGACAACAGCGCCAACCGCAGTCCTATGCTCGGCACGGCCATGAATTCGCTTTCGCCCGGCGTGTTCTGCCATGCGGCAGTTAGCGGAAGATATTTCGTGTTCAACACAAACACCGCTCCCGGACAGACCGAACGCGTGGCATTCAATGCCGTCGACGAGCAGCGCACGCTAATCCTCGGGGCATATAACGAGAGCGGAATTATCGTGGGCTACGGCAACCTAAACTCGCCGGCCATCTTCTATGCCTACGACAATCAGTGCCCAAACTGCTACAAGGAGAGTAACCTGCCGCGCTACGGACTTACGATGGACACAACCGGCAAGGCGACATGCAAGAGCTGCAAGCGCGTGTACGACATGAACAACGGCGGAATCATATCCAGCGGCGATCCCGGAGACAAACTTATACGCTACAGATGCAGTACAACGGGCCCGACAGGCGTGCTTGAGGTCATTAATGGGCAGTGAGAGTATTAAAATGTGTAAATTAGTTTGCTCTTTCGAGAAATAAACTTATCTTTGCACTGCTCTAATGCGGAAATAGCTCAGTTGGTAGAGCACGACCTTGCCAAGGTCGGGGTCGCGGGTTCGAGTCCCGTTTTCCGCTCTTTCTCAGAGAAACATAGCAATCCAATGAACTTATATTTAAGATATTTTGATAAAGAAACATTAGTCACGAATGTTGACGACGCAATCACTTTCTTGCGCTCTATTCAGGAGATTGGAATGAATCCGGGGCTTGAGGCGGACATTCGCGATTATGCAGCCAGTGATGTGTATTACCCCAAACGATATAAGGTCAGACAGCGGGTGTACTTTATTATTATAAAGACGACAGCGGCTACAATGCTCGATTTCAAGCAGAAAAAGGCTCTTCACCCTGTTTCGTCGGGCGGTCAGATGATGGACAAGCGCGACCTTGCCGCCACAGTAGTGACTCGTTTGAATGAGGAAAGACCGGGATGGTATGAAGGCTCTCTTGATTTTAAAAGGGTAGTGATGATTCCGTCAACAGGCAAGCATGAGTATCGTGACACTCATTTTGTAGTGCAGTGCAAGGCAATGTCGGGTCTTGACTGCTATAACAGAATTGTAGAACATCTGAAGGGACGTGTCGACAGCCGTTCACAGTTCCCTTCCGCCAAAGGCAAGAATTTCCATTACAAGTATCTTGGAATGTGGAAATGACATGCAGGTGAAAACATTTTCTTTTCCGTATGAATAAAGTTATGCTTATTGGAAACGTGGGTAACGACCCTGAGATACGTTATTATGACGCGGATCAGGCTGTCGCCCAATTCCGTCTGGCTACCTCCGAGCGATCCTATACGTTGCAGAACGGGACGCGGGTGCCGGAGCATACCGATTGGCATAACATTGTTCTGTGGAAAGGACTTGCCAAGATTGCCGAAAGATATATCCATAAGGGTGACAAGCTTTATATAGAGGGACGTATCCGTTATCGCGTGTACGACGACCAGAAAGGCGTCCGCCGTTATGTCACGGAGATATACGGTGAGAATATGGAGATTCTTTCCTCCCGCAGTTCTGCCGTCACATCAGAGCAAAGGGCTTCACATGACGGTGGTGAGAGACAGGCTTCCGGGAATGATGATGAACCGTTTTAATTCGATTGATAGTTTTGGATACATTACCGATAGTAGAGTCTTTATCTGATATTCATTTCATTTCTCCTACCTTAGGAGTTGTTGTCGCGCTTGTATTGGCGTTTTTTTTATTGTTCGTTTCCGGTTTCGCGAGTGGTTCGGAAATAGCTTTTTTCAGTCTGATGCCTGCTGAGATGACCGAGATAAGTGCCGGAAAGACAGAGATAGACCGTAAGATCAAATCATTGCTCGATGATAGTGAGCGTACATTGGCAACCATTCTTATAACCAACAATTTTGTCAATGTGACGATAATAATGCTCTGCAATTACATCTTTGCCTCAATTGTCGACTTCGGACCGAAGGCATATTGGCTACAATTCATCTGCATAACAGTATTGCTTACGTTTCTTCTTCTCCTTTTCGGAGAGATAATGCCAAAGGTTTACAGCCGTCAGAATCCGTTGCGTTTTTGCCGTAGGGCAGTACGCGGAATCATGTTTTTCAGGAAACTGTTCTGGCCTTTCGGGAGCATACTTCTGCGCAGCGGCATGCTTGCGGAGAAGGTTGTGCAGAAGGAGAACCACGTGCTCAGTGTCAACGAACTGGAACAGGCGCTTGAGCTGACAGATACCGAAGACATAAAGGACGAGCAGAGCATGCTTCAGGGAATAATACGCTTCGGAGACGAGACGGTCAAGGAAATAATGACAGTCAGGCAGGACATTGTCTCCATCAATATAGAGAGCGGTTATGCCGATGTACTGAAGTGCATCGTGGAAAACAACTACAGCCGCATCCCGGTATATCAAGGCTCGTCTGACAATATAAAGGGAATACTCTATATAAAGGACCTGCTGCCTCATCTGTCAAAGCATTCCACATTCAGATGGCAAAGCCTTATCCGCCCGCCTTATTTCGTTCCTGAAACGAAAAAGATAGATTCGTTGTTGCGTGAGTTCCAGAAAAACAAAATGCACATAGCCATTGTGGTCGACGAATTCGGAGGGACGAGCGGACTTGTCACGCTCGAAGACATTCTCGAGGAAATCGTCGGGGAAATCAATGATGAGTTTGACGATGAAGGAACCACCTATTCAAAAATAAACTACAATACATATTTATTTGAAGGCAAGACGCTTCTTTCCGACTTTTACCGCATTATCAATGCTGATGAGGAGGTCTTTGCCGATGTCGAGGGCGACGCCGACACTCTTGCCGGAATGCTGCTCGAGATAAAAGGCGACTTTCTGAGCATACACGAGAAGATAGAGTATAAGAACTATCTTTTCGAGATTACCGGCATTGAGGGACGCCGTATAAGTAAGGTCAAGGTTGTTGTCAATCCGTCGCCGGTAAAATCCTGAAACACAAACAAGATGCCTCTCGTCAGCGTTGAAAACTTTGATGCGGATGTACAGCTCGGACTCTGGAGAATGGACGAGACCGACTTCTCCTCCGACATCCTCTCCGGTAATCCGCCTCTCCGGTCTGCTGTCCTCTCATGCGCAAGCCGCAAAAGGCGCGTGGAGATAACAGCCGTGCACTCTCTTCTTCATGCCATGACTTCAGACCGCAGCCTCTTCATCGGTCATACGCCTGAGGGGCGTCCTTTCATAACGGGCTCCGACATGCTCGTCAGTGTGAGCCACACAGACGGCTATGCCGCATTGATGTTGTCGCATGAGAAAAACGTGGCTGTCGACATAGAGTACGTGAGTGACAGGGTGGAGCGAATCGCAGGAAGATTCATGCGCGATGACGAGACAGCAACGTGCACATTAAGCCGCCTCATCCACTGGTGTGTGAAGGAGACCGTATACAAATATTTCTCCGGACAGAATCTTGGATACCATGACATAAGGCTGCATGCCTTCCGGCTTTCTAAGGAAGGCAGGGTCATTGCCGACAATCTCAGAGACAACACCGAGTCTGCCGTCGCCTACAGGGTGCGCGACGGATATGTCCTTACTTACATGTTCGGCTGATTAAGCGTTCCTTTCAGATCCGCTCTCTCATTTCACGACCGGCTTCTTTTCCTTCTGCCACTTCATTATTCCGCCTTTCATGTTTATAACCTTATATCCGTCGGCAGAAAGTTTCCTGGCTGCATCAGTGCTTCGTTTGCCGCTTCTGCAGTACACCGCAATTGTTTTCGATTTGTCAAGCACGTTTCTTGCGGTCGTCATGAAGCCGTCGTCCAACACGTCTATCTGCTCAGCTTCGGCAAGATGCCCCTCATCATATTCCCTCTTGGTCCTGACATCGAGTATCTGTACGTTGTCCAGTTTCGTCTGAGACTCAAACACGTCTGTTGTCACGTTGCGGTATCCGGTTGTCTTGACCGACTTTATGCTGCATCCGCCAACAACGAGTCCGGCAAGAGCGGCTATAATTGTCATAAGTTTTCTCATATCTTTTCTCTGATGTTTTTATATTTACAAATGGTGCGTCCGGCGGAAACCGTTTCCCATCTTTATTCCCATTATGCCGGTTAGGTGCAAACATAATAAAAATGGATTTAACGTGCAAGCCTGTCTTACATAAAAGCTGTTAAATTGATGCGTGCCATATTGCAGAGGCGTCAGGTTATGGTTGGTTGATATATGTGATAAAATGTGATTTCTGTCCGTTTACCGTCAGGCGTCAGGTCGCGGGAAACTGTTGCCCGTCACGCGTGTCATTTGTCGCTTTAAACGCAGATTCAGCTGTTGTATACCATTAAAAGTTTTACACTATTACCTTTTGTCTCCACGGTATCTCCGGCTTTCCGAAATTATTCGATTTATTTCTCTGTCGTTCAATAAATTACATATAACTTTACAGGATGGTTTTGTCTGAACTGTTGTTTTTCGCTCCCTGTTTTCCGCATGCGGGTATACGCTTTAACGCAATGGCAACAGGCTTTGATGACAGCGGTTCGTATGGTAAGACAAAGCGTTAAAGAGATACTAATAAAAAAGCAGTGCCGGCGAGTGCAATAAGAGCTTGCTTTCAGATTGCCGCACGCAGACTGTTTAGCAAAAAACGGATAATTATAAAACTTGAAATTATGAAAAAGACGTATGTAAAACCTCTTGTAGAGGTTGTGGAAGTAAATGTAGAAGACCAGATACTTGCCGGCAGTCCGCCGGTGGAGTTCGAAATTACTGTTGAGCCACCGACTCCTGATGATGACGAGGAGTTATTCGGAGCAAAGGATTTCAACAGATGGGACGATTGGAAGTAAAAAGGTAAAATGGTAAGAGGATAAAAAGTAGAAATGTAAAAAGGTAAAAGGGTAAAAAGTTAAAAGGGTAAAAAGAGGAAAAGAAGGAATGTAAAAGAAGATTGTATACAGCGGTTTTCTTTATGTAAAAAAACAATTTGATATTCGAATAATGAATACAAGGAATTTTATATTGGAAAAAATCAGCAGCCGGATGGCATTTGTGCCGGTCTGTCTTTCAGTCCTCATTCTCGGTTCTTGTGCCGATGATGGGGATTTTTCAGGAGTTGTTGATGACGGTGGGGATAAAGGTGCGTCTGTCGCATTCAGCGTGAGCAACGCGCAGGACGACGCTTCGCCTGCCGCAGCTCCGCAATATGCCGCCGCACCGATGAGCCGTGCCGCCTTCCAGAGCAGGCTTGCCGTACAAGGACTCACCCCCGAAGACCTCAGCACACAGAAGCTCGCCGTGAGCGGCGGTGGTGCGGAGAGCGGTGGACTCTGCATCATCGAGACCACCACTCCTGGCATCTATACCGCGAGGATGGCGTCAGGACCGCGGCGCGCCAATGTCGCCAAGTCAATCACAGAGCCATTCTCGTCGCTCGGATACCGTGGTGCGACATCCGATGGCATAAGCTCCTCACCGTGGTTCCACAACAAGGAGACCAATGCCGACGGCAGACTGGTCGACGATGTGCGCTGGAAGTGGGACGAGCCTTATGCAAGGTTCTACGGCATATCGCCGCAGGTGGGTCCCAGCTATGCCCGTCTCAGCGTCTCGCCTGCAAGTCACGGCGGCACGCCATACGTCGACTTTGAGGTTGAGCCTGACGTTAAGAATCAGAAAGACCTCATGACCGCTTGCTCCGGAGTGGTGCACTATGCCGAGCGTTACGTCGCTCCGCGCGCCCTCCTGAGGTTCCGCCACGCTCTGACAGCAGTCAGGTTCAAGGTGGGGCGCAACCTGTCGTGGAACAAGACCATAAACAAGGTGGAGATAACAGGTGCCATGAGCCGTGGCAGATACACGCTTCCGACAGACGAGACAGGCACCGGTGCGGGCTGGAGCAACCTTGACGCGCCAGCCACCTTCACCCTCAATGACATCAGCGTGAGCACCTCCGAGGCTGTGAACCACCTCATCATGGGCAACGACGGCGACAACTACACGTTCTACATGCTGCCGCAGCAGCTCTCGGGAGTGCAGGTGAAGATATATTTCTCTGACGGTTCTACGCCCATAATAGCGAACCTCTCCGGACAGTGGAAGCCGGGCACGACAAAGACCTACGCCCTGTCGCAGAACACATCCACGTGGCAGTATCAGCTCACCGTGACCGACCCTGCCACCGCCGCCTACACCGCTACCACGGCAGACGGCTACACCGTGCAGAGCTATCGCACCGACCCGTCCACCGGAGTGCAGCAGCCCGTGGCGTGGAAGGTGGTGGGCTATGACGCTGACAACGACGGCACATTCTCCATGAGTGAGAAACCGGCGTGGCTCACGTCGCTCAGCACGCCTGAGGGCAACGGAGGGACAGTTGCGGAGAAAGGCTCCGCCGCGCTCACGACCGACATCATCGACTGGCTCGCTCCCATAAACAAGGCTCTGCGCGAGGCTTCTCCCAAGGGCTCGGCAGGCTCTCCTTACGACCTTTCCACCAAAGGCGGAAGCGTGGCGCGCAGCACCGCCAACTCCTATGTGGTCTCCGCTCCGGGACACTACCGCATACCTCTGGTGTACGGCAACGCCATAACGGACGGCGTGACCAATACACACTCCTACATAAGTCAGGCTAAGACTGGCACGACCAATGAGCCGTGGGTTCTCCGTCACTTCCAGGACCATGCCGGACAGGACATCACCGACCCTTGGATTACCAAGACCAACGGGGGCGCGAATACTCCCGACGGAGCGAGGATTGTGTGGGCTGACGAGCCTGGACTGGTGAGAAATCTCAGCGTGTCGGGCAGCGGCACCGACGCTTACGTCAACTTTGAGGTGCCTGCGTCTGCCATCAAAAACGGCAATGCGGTCGTTGCCGTGACAAAGGGCGGCACGGTGGTGTGGTCATGGCATCTGTGGTTTGCGCCTCAGGATGTGCTCGGCACAACGGAGGTGACCAATTATCAGGGTGTGAGATACAACTTCTCAAACCAGACACTGGGCTATAAATACACCGAATGGAAGGCATCCGCCTATTCAGCTCCGCGCAGCGTAAGGGTGAAGGTGGAGCAGACTGTCACCAACGAAGGTGAGAAGCAGTATGGCGTGTTCACCGTCACGCAGAACAACGGCAGTGTGCGTCGCGGCTACAGCACTCTCTACCAGTCCGGACGCAAGGACGCCATGCCGGCTATAGACAATGTCGCGGAAGGCTCATTCAAGATTAGCAAGGAAGTGATGTCCATACAGAACGGCATTCAGCATCCCGAAACATTCTATACATCAGACCAAAATAATTGGACAAAAAACGGATATTTGTGGCTTAACCATTGGTCTATGGATAACACGAGGATGAGTTTTCATGATGATCCTGTGGTCAAGACAATATACGACCCGTCACCAGCCGGATTCAAGATGCCAGCGCCAAATGCTTTCACTGGGTTCAGCATTAACGGTCAGAGAACAGCAAATGGGGGAGCGCCTAATGTAAAGGGCGATTGGGACAACGGTTATTTCTTCTTCAACAGGATAAGCAATCCTGACGCTGTAGTATACATGCCTGTTTCAGGTTATCGTATCTCTGGTGGTGGAAAATTGGTTAATCAGAATAAAAGTGGAATGTATTGGACTGCGGGTCCGTCGAAATATTTGGACTTTACTGAAGGTTGGATAATTCCGGATGGCACCTACTCGGGAGCCATGGCATTGTCCGTGCGTCCTGTATCGGAATAACGCGCATATCCGGTTGGCAGTGATGTCGTGAGACTGTATGTTTTGTCAAAGCATACATCCCGGCACCACTCAGACCGTCAAACAACAACGAGCCGTATCGTTCTCAGGCATGGGCGCGATGCGGTTCGTTTCATTTTATTTTGTCAGCATGCTTCGCGAGATATGACAAGGCATATGTTTCATACAACGCAAAATTTAACCTTTGTTTACAAATAATATCTGATATAGCCTTTCCCATATGTTAAACGGCAAGACACGAAAGGCTCGTCAGGCGTCACTGTTCTGTGACAGCCAGGCATTAATCATGCGGTTTTATTATGTGCCGGGAGGCGTCTTGAGGTGAGTTTCGTATGCGTCGGTGTCGCAGGAAAGGCTTTATGGTGTTGCCATACAGCCTTTGTCATGATGTGAAACGCACCCTACGGGCACATGAAAGAGGCTTTATGGCGTGACGGAACAGGCTCTTCCGCATTGCAGACGGCATTACATCGAGTGTCTGTTTTGTGTTAATCGGTTGTAAAACAGACTGTTGTGAATATCTGTGATTTACTGGGTATTTCTTGTGAATAACAGTTTTGGTGATTCCGCAGTGTTAAAACGGTGTTAAGGAATGTGAATAACACAGATGCGGCAGGATGGCTTCGAAATGTCCATCCTGCCGCATCTGTTATGTCAGAGTTGTGTTTTCAGTTGTCCATGCCGTGTGGCGTGACTCACGTCACGGTCATCCCTCAAGCTCCTTCTTCAGG
>OHAI01000665.1_pt1 | contig 27051 bp, 25 predicted proteins | sample 1577091 | NCBI WGS metagenome assembly OHAI01 (sample SAMEA3541548, study PRJEB24748) | human gut metagenome | biome: human gut; feature: human-associated habitat; material: faeces | place: China | collected 2012
ATATCAGTTCATTATAAAAAGCTTAGATTTTTGTCTTGACAACTGAACCACTATATTTAGTTATAGGTGTAATTGTATATAAATTTAAATTTTATAAGATATTATGGGCAATGTTAACATTAAATACAGCTATTGTTTTGCTCTTATTTTTAACATCGCTTATTTTATTTTGTATATTACTGGTTATCGAAAAAAATAAATATTTACTTCAAGAAAAAATGGTATTATATTTTATTAAAATTTTACTTATTTTGTTGGTTATTTTTTCATTTAGGAATTTAGTTGAACAGAAAATGGAGTTGAATGAAAAATTGAAGAGTTTAACATTGTGGGAAGATACAAGAAATCTTTTTAATTTGCATGAAACATACTCTCCAATTTATGATGAAGATTTAGCAGCTGAAGATATATTTAATGATAAGGTGTTGAATATATATAAAGAGTTAAGTGATTTGAATAAGGTATTTATAATCAAAACAACTAATTTTGAACGATCTGGAGAAAATATTACCAAGAAAAATGAAGAAAATATAGATTATACTTATAAAATAAATATGAAAAACAAAGAAGATTTATATTCTCCGTATGGAAGAAATATTGTAGTAGATAAAAATTATTTGAAAAGACATCCTATTAAAGATACGATGGGAAAGAATGTTATTAATGCAATAGAAGATAAGGAGAATGTTTTAAATATATTAGTGCCATTGAAATTTAAAACCTATGAAGATATCATAAAGAGTTCATTTAAAGAATGGTTTTATTTTCAAAAAGTAGAAGTGGCTAATATTTATAGGGAGGCTAAGAGTCAAAATATAATTGAGGGAAATGTTGATGGTTTAAAAGTTAATATAATTTATATAGAAAATGGTCAGCGATGTTTTACATATAATCAAAATAGTGGAGATAGTCAGAATACAATAAAAGATTCTATAATTACTATATATACGGGAAATATAGATAATTCTTTTTTAACAGCATGTTTGGGAAATTATATATTCATAGAAGCTTGCAGCGATTATAGTGCATTAAAGGAAGTCAATGCAATAACTCAAAAATATAATGCCATTGAATTAAATTCAATTTCATCAGTTTACGACCAAAAGGGAGAAGAGATTAGAAGTACAGAAGAAAGTATAAATGTTTGTAGATTAAATATTGGTATTTTATTTTTATTTTTAACAGTGTTTGTAGTTATAATCACATATATTTTCTACAAATCTTTTTTATCTATGATTGTTATAAAATCTTTATATGGTTATAACTTTATAGGAATTTATAAAAAATTAATTTTAACAAATTTTATTATAAATGGACTAGCATTACTTCTAGTGGTAATTATATATAAAAAAATAACGTTATATATACTGTTTGTTATTGGGGGGATGTCATTTCTAGATTATCTTATATCTAGAATAATGAATAGATATTTACTTCAAAAAGGTGAAATTCAATTTATAAAGGGAGAAAAATAAAATGATAAAACTATCCAATATAAATAAGAGTTTTGGACAGAAAAAAGTTTTATCCAATCTTTCATTGTGTATACAAGAAAAAGAATTTGTTTGTATAACAGGAGAAAGTGGTAGTGGAAAAACAACATTATTAAATATCATTGGATTACTTGCAAAACCAGATAATGGTGAAGTAAGGTTAAACGGTAAAATTAGTTTTACTAAAAAAGATATATTAAGAATTAGAAGAGAGTTTTTTGGATATGTATTTCAAGATTATTTATTATTGTATGATAAAACTATAGAGGAAAATTTAAATATATCTAATTATAGAAATGGTAAATGGAATAAAAAAGATATAAATGAAGTTATGGAAAAAGTAGGTTTACCGCTTACTTATTTAAATAAAAAAGTTTATCAGTTAAGCGGAGGTGAACAACAAAAAGTAGCAATTGCAAGGATGATGTTGAAGCAGTATGAGATAGTATTAGCTGACGAACCTACTGGAAATTTGGATTACAAAAATAAAATAGAAATTATAAAAATATTTAAAGATATTCAAAAAAATGGAAAAACAATAATTTGTGTAACACATGATAGAGAAGTAGCAGAAGCAGCAGATAGGATTATAAATTTGCCTAGAATATAGATGATGAGAGGTCTTTGATCGTGGAGGAGATGAACACATGAAGAAAATTATAATTTTTTTGTTAATAGTAATACTTTTATTATTGACTTTTCTTGTGAATAAGTATGGAATACAACATTTAATACTTATAATTAAACGTTTGTTATACATTTTAGGGATTGGATAAAACTTTTTACAAATAAGGATATTATTTTAAGAGAGAAGTATTAGTTTTATAGAAAATTTGGATATGTTAAAGAAAAAATAAGAATTATAAAGAGGGATAAAAATGAAATTACGAAGAATATTAGTATTGGCAGGAATGTGTATTGGTATAATGGCAATGCCCGTAGGGGCTAAAACAAGTCAATCCGTTTGATAAAGAAAAAATAATCAAAGCAATGATTCAGGTTGGATTAGATCCAGATCTGAAAAAACCAGTGGAAAAATATTCCATGGGAATGAAACAGCTTTTGGCTATTGTACAGGCAATTATGGAAAATCAGGATATTATACTATTAGATGAGCCAATGAATGGTTTAGATATAAAAACAGTAGAAGAAATGAGAGCCTTTTTTTGAAATTAAGAGATGAAGGAAAAACGATTCTTTTAGCAAGTCATAATGAAGAGGATATTAATCAGCTATGTAATTGCATTTATAAAATAGAAGATGGACGAGCGTACACATATCCGTTTTAAATAAGATTATAGTGTTAAGAGAGCCAGGGAAAAGGGGACAATAAAATGAGAAGGCAAAAAAAACGATTGCAACGATATAGAAAAATTCAAAAAAAAATGACTGGAGAAGGGAAAGCAAAAAATATATGGCTTATTTTAGGAGGAATATTTGGAATATTTTTTTTATTATATGTATGTATTGCCTTATATTTTATCGGACATTTTTATATAAACACTAAAATAAATGGAGTTGATTTTTCAGGAAAGTCTGTTAAAAAAGTAGAAGAATATATGGAACAGCAGGTAAAAAACTATGAATTGAAAATTGTAGAGCAAGGAAATGAATCAGAGACAATAAAAGGAGATGAAATTTCACTTAAATATAAAGCAAATGCTGAAATTAAATCTGCTTTGAAGAAACAATTACCATTTCTCTGGCCAAGTGCTTTTTTTTCCAAAAATGCTACTCAAATTACAATAGAAGTTCAGTATGATGAAAATAAACTGAGTACAAAGATTCAATCACTTGAGGCTGTATTATCTGAACAGAAGGAACCAGTATCAGCTTATCCCAAATTTGATGGAGAATTATTTGTAGTAGAACCAGAAGTTTATGGGACAAAAGTTGATTTAGTGATATTAGAAAAAAAGATTAAGCAATCTATTGAACAGCTGAAAGGTGAGTTAAATATGATGGAAGAAGAATGTTATATAATGCCTGAATATACTTCTGAATCATTAGAAGTTCAAAAAGCATGTGATGATTTGAATGAGTATTTAAAAGCAAACATTACATATAAGATGGACACAGATGTGACAGTAGATAAATCCTTAATAGCAACATGGCTTACATGGAATGATAAAATGGAGGTTAGTATTGATGAAACGAAAGTAAAAGAATGGATGAATGAATTTTGCTCTACATACGATTCCATTGGAAAAATACGTTCTATTACGACACCGACGGGAAAAACAGCAAGTGTTTCGGGAGGAACATATGGTTGGTCAGTCGACGAGCCGGAAGAAATCAGGAAATTGATTGAGAATATTAAAAGTGGTGAAAGAGTAGAAAGAGAACCGGTGTATGAAAAAATGGCAGCATCTCATTCGCAGCAGGATTGGGGAGATACTTATGTTGAGGTAGATCTTTCAACGCAGCATATGTGGTATATTGTGAATGGTTCAGTAGAATTAGAAACAGATGTTGTTACAGGACTTGCAAGTGATCCGAACAGAGCGACTCCATCAGGGGTATATTCTATTCTTGAAATGAAAAGAGATAAAGTACTTACTGGAGAAACAAATCCAAGCACAGGAGAACCTATTTATAGAACGAAAGTTTCTTATTGGATGCGTGTTACATGGACGGGAATCGGATTTCATGATGCAATCTGGCAGTCGGCGTTTGGTGGAAACAGGTATCAGACTTCGGCAGGCTCGCATGGTTGTATTAATATGCCGTTGGATCAGGCAGCTTCTTTATATGATATGTTAGAGATGGGAACACCAGTAGTTATACACGAGTGATATTGAAATAGAGATGAAAAAATACTGGTCGCACGTAGTGTGAACGGTAACAAAATATAAAAGTTTTATCAACTTCAGGAAACGGTATTGACATAATCAACAAGGTGTTGTATAGCCTGATACGAAACAAAATTAAATAAATGATACTTTCTCTTATTCAGAGCAGTGGAGATACAAAGGATCTAAGAAGCTGCGGCAACCCCTCGTAATAGGAAGGTGCCAACCTGAGCGAGTTATTTCGAACAATAAGAGGATTGTTAAGATAAACTGACAGTCCGCTTGATGCGGGCTGTTTTCATTATTGGCAATGTAAGCAAATGAAGACAGCACAAGCGAGAGAAAGTGAGATATTGCTGTGGGGACAGCAATCGGAAAGGAGAACAGATATGGAAAGAGAAAAGATTTTATTTACATCAGAATCAGTAACTGAGGGACACCCGGATAAGATGTGTGACCAGATTTCAGATGCGATCCTTGATGAACTGATGAGACAGGACCCGATGAGCCGTGTGGCATGTGAGACATGCTGTACAACAGGTCTTGTAATGGTTATGGGAGAGATTACAACACAGGCTTATGTAGATATCCAGAAGATCGTTCGTGACACTGTTCGTGAGATCGGATACACAAGAGGAAAATATGGATTTGATGCTGATACATGTGGCGTGATCACAACACTGGATGAGCAGTCAGCAGATATCGCACTCGGAGTAGATAAAGCACTTGAGGCGAAAGAGAACAAGATGTCAGATGAAGACATCGAGGCGATCGGAGCAGGAGACCAGGGTATGATGTTCGGTTATGCTTCTGATGAGACAGAAGAGTATATGCCTTACCCGGTTGCAATGGCTCATAAGCTTGCACGTCAGCTGACAAAGGTTCGTAAAGACGGAACACTTACTTACCTTCGTCCGGATGGAAAGACACAGGTTACAGTAGAGTACAACGAAGACGGTTCTGTAAAGCGTCTGGATGCAGTTGTTCTTTCTACACAGCATGACCCGGATGTGACTCAGGAGCAGATTCATGAGGATATTAAGAAATATGTATTCGATGAGATCATTCCGGCAGAACTCGTAGACGAAGAGACAAAGTTCTTCGTAAACCCGACAGGACGTTTCGTGATCGGTGGACCACACGGAGACAGCGGACTGACAGGACGTAAGATCATCGTTGATACTTACGGCGGAATGGCTCGTCACGGTGGCGGTGCTTTCTCCGGAAAGGACTGTACAAAGGTAGACCGTTCTGCAGCTTATGCAGCACGTTATGCAGCAAAGAATGTTGTAGCAGCAGGACTTGCTAAGAAATGTGAGATTCAGCTTTCTTATGCAATCGGTGTTGCACAGCCGACATCTATCGCAGTTGATACATTCGGAACAGGAAAACTTTCTGATACAAAACTGGTTGAGATCCTTCGTGAGAACTTTGATTTCCGTCCGGCAGGAATCATCAAGATGCTGGATCTGAGAAGACCAATCTACAAACAGACAGCAGCTTACGGACATTTTGGACGCAACGACCTGGATCTTCCATGGGAGAAGCTGGACAAGGTTGACGATTTAAAGAAATATCTGTAAGATAGAAATATCTGATACAAGCACCGGAAGGTGCCTGACACCCGTCATAAAGTGTCAGGCACCTTTTTCAATACGGAAAGGAGATGCTTCTATGAAATTACGTACCAAACTGATTATTGCTTTTGTAGTCGTTATGATCTTTCCTGTAACATTTGCACTGATCGCAATGCATGCATTTGTTCCGGGAAGAGGGGCAGAGATACAGCAGCTGTATCTGATCGCAGTTGTCCTTACGACAGCATTTTTAATCTTGTGGATCTACAGATCGGTATCGGTCCCGCTGGAGAAACTTCAGAGAGCTGCACGCAATATCAAAGAGGGTAATCTTGACTTTGAGATCAAGGCAGAATCAAATGACGAGATCGGACAACTCTGTCAGGACTTTGAAGAGATGCGTCTCAGACTGAAAGCACAGGCGGAAGAGAAGGTCGCATTTGACAGAGAGAATAAGGAGCTGATCAGTAACATTTCACATGACCTGAAGACTCCGATCACAGCGATCAAAGGTTATGTGGAAGGAATTATGGATGGGGTAGCAGATACGCCGGAAAAGATGGACAGATATATCAGAACGATTTATAATAAAGCTAATGAGATGAATCTTCTGATCAATGAACTGACGCTTTATTCAAAGATCGATACGAATCGAATTCCGTATAATTTCACAACAATCTCTGCGAAGGGATATTTTGCAGATTGTGCGGAGGATTTAAGTGTAGAACTGGAATCAAAGGGAGCTGAATTTACTTACAGGAACTTTATGGAAGAGGACAGCAAGGTGATCGTAGATCCGGAGCAGCTTCGAAGAGTCATCAATAACATCGTATCAAATTCTATCAAATATACAGATAAGCCGAAGGTGAAGATTACGATGGATGTAAAGGACGTGGGAGACTTTATTCAGGTAGAACTGGGAGATAACGGAAAGGGCATTGCGGCAAAGGATCTGCCGAATATCTTTGACCGTTTCTACCGGACAGATGCTTCAAGGAATTCTTCCAAGGGAGGAAGCGGCATCGGTCTTTCTATCGTGAAGAAGATTGTGGAAGAGCACGGAGGAAAGATCTGGGCAACCAGCGAAGAGGGCGTTGGAACCACGATGTATTTTGTAATAAGAAAATATCAGGAGGTACCCGTAGAAGATGAGTAAACGTATTTTAATCGTAGAAGACGAGGAAAGCATTGCAGATCTTGAGAAAGACTATCTGGAGCTGAGTGGTTTTGAAGTCGAGGTTGCGAATGATGGTGAGATAGGACTTAAGAAAGGACTTGAAGGAGAATTTGATCTGATCATTCTGGATCTGATGCTTCCGGGAGTAGATGGATTTGAGATCTGTCGTCAGATCCGCAGCCAGAAGAATACACCGATCATTATGGTTTCAGCAAAGAAAGATGATATTGATAAGATTCGTGGGCTTGGACTTGGCGCAGATGATTATATGACAAAACCGTTCAGTCCAAGTGAACTTGTAGCGCGTGTGAAAGCACATCTTGCAAGATATGAGAGACTGATCGGAAGTAATGTAGAGCAGAATGAAGTGATCGAGATCCGTGGATTGAAGATTGACAAGACAGCACGTCGTGTCTGGGTGAATGGAGAAGAGAAGTCTTTCACAACGAAAGAATTTGACCTTTTAACTTTCCTTGCAGGACATCCGAATCATGTGTACAGCAAGGAAGAGCTTTTCCGTGAGATCTGGGATATGGAGTCAATCGGAGACATTGCCACTGTCACAGTACATATTAAGAAGATCCGTGAGAAGATTGAGTATGATACTTCACATCCACAGTATATTGAGACAATCTGGGGTGTGGGATATAGATTTAAAGTATAAGAAGAAAGAGAGGACTCTGCCAGTGAATGGTGGGGTTCTTTTTTGTATATTAGGAAAGTGCTTTCCTAATATATAAAAAACGCTCCGCTAAGGATGCGCACTGCGGCGTACAATGTAGATGTCGCAAGCGACCGCCGCAAGCGCAAGAATGTGCAAGGCACATTCTTTGTTCTAGAAATAATAAAGATGTCAACTCAAATAAAGAAAAGGTTGACAATCGAAAAAGACATGGCTATACTATTTTCATATGTTGTAAATAAGATCAACAGAATAATAATGCAGAAGATGCATTGGAGATATTTGAGGATTGCGGGAATTACATAGCAATGGAGTAATCCGGTTGCATCAGTGAATGGCAAAAATTACTTTTAAGACTCATATCATAGAAACAGAAGAAAGGGAAATATACCATGTCAAACAGATCAATTCATACATTACTGAAAAACTGGGATGAAGAATGTCCGCTTACAAGAGAGGAAGCAGTTGAAGTGCTGAATCTTCCAGCGGAGGAGATGGACAGTCTGATGGAGTGTGCTTATGCACTTCGTACAAAATACAAAGGGAAGAAAGTAAGCGTTCAGCTTCTGACAAATGTTCGTAGTGGAAACTGTACACAGAACTGTGCTTACTGTGCACAGTCCAAGGATTCTCAGGCAGAGATTGAGAAGTATAAGAGAGTATCAGATGAAAAGCTTTATGGTGATAATGATCTGGTAGATGAGAAACATCTTGCAAGACATTGTATCGGATTAAGTGGAATCGGATTCTCAGATGAGGAGATTGAAGATCTTGCAGACCGTATCCGCGAGATGAAGAAGAAAGATACACAGATCTGCTGCTCCATCGGCTTCCTGACAGAGAAGCAGGCAAGAATCCTGAAAGATGCCGGATTGGACCGTATCAATCATAACCTGAACAGCAGCCGTTCTTTCTATCCGGAGATCTGTACAACACATACTTATGATCAGCGTGTGAATAATATCAAGATGCTTCAGAGTCTTGGATTCGAGATCTGTAGTGGAGGAATTGTTGGAATGGGTGAGAGTAAGGAAGATATCGTTGATATGCTGATGGATATTCGCGAGATCAATCCGGAATCGGTTCCGATCAATTTCCTTCTTCCGATTCCGGGAACAAAACTGGCAGACCGTGATATCTCTGAACTGACACCGGATTACTGTATGAAGGTTCTTTGCCTGGCAAGATTAATGGTTCCGAAGTCTGATATCCGCTGTGCGGCAGGAAGAGAAGTTTACTTCAAGGGATTGGAACCGGAACTTTTCAAAGTTGTTGATTCTATCTTTGCATCAGGTTATCTGACAGCCGGAGGCCAGGGAATCGATGACACAATGAAAATGATAAAAGATGCGGGATTCGATGGAGAAATCGAGTCTACGGATCACTAAAAATGATTCAAACTATATAATAATTTTAAATAAACCGCCAAACGAAGGATACGCTGTTCTGAGGATGAATCAGAGTGGCGTATCTTTCGTTTTATCAGCTTTTACTTGCAGATGATTAAAGGGAGTGGTAACATGGTGTTTAATAATTGTCATGTGAGAGCGAGGAAAGACAGGCATGTATGGATTTTATATAGATGAAGACAGGAGAAAAGCACGAAGAGCAAAATGGAATACAGTGAGGATCATATCAATCGGATTCTTTGGCGTGATTCTGCTTGGCAGTCTGCTCTTATGGCTTCCATTTTCAAATCATCAGCCGATTCGTTATATCGATGCACTGTTTACAGCTGTAACATGTGTCTGCGTGACAGGATTGGTGACAGTTGTGCCGGCTGCGCAATTTACAGTGGCAGGAAAAGTGATTCTGCTTATTCTGATCCAGATTGGCGGACTTGGAATCATTGCATGTACAACTGCATTTTTAATTCTGGTTGGAAAAAGAATAAATATGAAGGAACGAGTTGTCATTCAAGAAGCCTATGGTTTGTCCACACTTCAAGGAATGATCCGGTTTATTGAAAGAGTATTGTGGGGAACATTTCTTGTAGAAGGAATTGGCGCAATCGGATATTCATTTCAGTTTATTCCGGAGTATGGTGTTGCGAAGGGAATCTTCTATTCCGTGTTTCACTCAATCTCTGCATTTTGTAATGCGGGTGTAGATATTCTTGGAGATTCAAGCTTTACGAGATATGTCAATACACCAGTGATCACAATTACGACAACAATGCTTGTCATTCTCAGCGGTCTTGGTTATCCGGTATGGATCGATCTTGCGAAGAATATAAAGATGACAATACAGTCCAAGGGAAAGCGGCCAGTCGGAAGGACGATCACAAGACTGAGCCTGCAGAGTAAAATTGTTCTGACAATGACGTTGTTCCTTCTTACTTTGGGAACTGTGGGATTCTATTTGTTAGAACATCATAATCCGGCAACGATGGGAACATTGAACGCTGCAGGGAAATTCCAGGCGGCTTTTTTCCAGTCTGTGACGACGAGAACGGCAGGATTTGCCAGCGTATCTCAGTCAGGCCTTACGAATGGTTCGAAGCTACTGGCCAGCATGCTGATGATCATCGGTGGTTCACCGGCAGGAACTGCAGGTGGTATCAAGACAACAACAGTTGCTGTTCTCTTGCTTACAGCAATTTCTGTCTTGAGAGGAAACAAAGATACGGAATGTTATGGAAGAAAAATTACATTCGAAATTATAAGAGTAGGGATAACAATCACACTTGTGACATTTGTCTTCTGGCTGTTTGGGGTGACGGTGATGACAGTGATCGAGCCACAGCAGAAAGTCCTTGATCTGATGTTTGAGGCGACATCTGCGATGGCAACGGTTGGTCTGACAGCGGATCTGACGCCGGTGCTTAGTGATATCAGTCATGTCGTTCTGATGCTCATGATGTATATTGGACGAATCGGACCAATGACGATGGCACTTATATTTTCCGGTCATGTGGATAAGAAGAATCAGTTCCGTACTTTGCCGGAAGCGAAGATTATGGTTGGCTAAGAAAAGATAAAAGAGAAAACAAGAGATACGCGATAAAAACAAGGAACAGTATATGAGAAGGAGAAAACGATGAGAAAGCAGTTTGCAGTTCTGGGGCTTGGTAGCTTTGGCCGGAGTGTGGCCTTGACACTTGAGAATATGGGATGCGATGTGATCGTTGTAGATAAATCACGGGAGACGATCCAGGAAATCGCGGATAGGGTGACCTATGCAATCACAGCAGATATTACAGAGAAAGAGGCATTGAGTACACTTGGAACAAGGAATTTGGACGGAGCAATTATTGGAGTTGCGGAGAATCTTGAAGCAGGGATCATGGCGACTCTGCTTTGTAAAGAAATAGGAATTCCAATGGTTGTTGCCAAAGCAAAGAATAAGTTACAGGGAACTATATTGAAGAAAGTAGGGGCAGATACTGTTGTATATCCTGAGATTGAGATGGGCAGCCGGGTTGCCAAAAGCCTTCTGGCAACAGAATTCACAGACTGGATTGAACTGTCAAATGATTACAGTATGGTTGAGATCGCTGTTCCAAAACCGTGGATCAATCACAGTATGGCAGAACTGGGTATACGTACGAAATATGGAGTTACAGTTGTAGGAATCATGCAGGACGGAAATGTTAATGTAGAGTTTAATCCACAGATGCCGCTTCCGGAGAATGCACTATTGATTTTGGTTGGAGCAAATAAAGTACTCGAAAAGATTGGAAAATTGGAGAAATAGATTATGATAACAAGTACATCGAATGCACAGATCAAAGAACTGGCGAAGCTGCAGAAGAAGAGCCGCTTAAGAGATGAGAAAGGAATCTTTCTCGTGGAAGGACCAAGAATGACAGAAGAGATTCCGGCGGAACGAATTGAGAAAGTATATGCTTCAGAAAGCTTTGCAAAGAAGAATAAAGAATTTTTAGAGAAATTACAGGCGCCGGTCGAGCTTCTGACGGATACTGTGTTCGCTTACGTGTCAGATACAAAGACACCGCAGGGAATTCTGGCGATTGTGAAGAGACTCAATTATATGATGAATGACCTGATGCAGGTGAAAAATCAGAAGGCACCGCACTTGGTTGTGTTGGATAATCTGCAGGATCCGGGAAATCTCGGAACTATTTTCAGAACAGCTGAGGCAGCAGGTGTAACCGGAATCTTATTGAGCAAAGATTGCGTGGACGTCTACAATCCAAAGGTGATTCGTTCCACGATGGGGGCTGTATTCCGCATGCCGTTCCTCTATGTGGAAGATCTTCCGGAGAAGATCAAAGAGCTGCAGAAGAAGAGTATTAAAACTTACGCAGCACATTTGCGTGGAGAAAATGCATACGACGAGGAAGATTATACAACTGGTTGTGCATTTTTGATCGGAAATGAGGGGAACGGACTTCGTGATGAAGTTGCAGACTGCGCGGATTGTCTCATCCGTATCCCAATGGAAGGCGAGGCAGAATCCTTAAATGCGGCAGTGGCAGCGGCGGTTCTGATGTTCGAAGCAGGAAGACAAAGAAGAAAGAAATAATAAAAATGCATAAAAGAATGTATAAGTGCTGAATAAATATGTATAAAACAGAGTAAAATAAAGTTTTAGTTGCATTTTTATACATGAATGTAGTATACTAAATTCATCGGTTACAATGTAGGTTCAAAGATATGAAGAAGAGAAGGACAGAGAGGGTTCTGATTCATATAGTTATAGAATAGAAAGGACGAGAACAATGGATTTAAAAGGAAGAAATTTTCTGACACTGAAGGATTTTACACCAGAGGAGATTACATACCTGCTTGACCTGGCAGCAGACCTCAAAGAGAAGAAGAAAAACGGAGTACCGGTGGATCATTATCATGGCAAAAACATTGCACTGATCTTTGAGAAGACAAGTACAAGAACACGTTGTGCATTCGAAGTGGCAGCGCATGATATGGGAATGGGAACAACTTATCTTGATCCATCAGGTTCTCAGATTGGAAAGAAAGAGAGCATCGAAGATACAGCCCGTGTACTTGGAAGAATGTATGACGGAATCGAATATCGTGGATTCGGTCAGGAAATCGTAGAAGATCTTGCAAAATATGCAGGAGTACCGGTATGGAACGGTCTGACAAACGAATATCATCCGACACAGATGCTGGCAGATATGCTGACAATCCGTGAGAATTTCGGAGAACTCAAAGGCCGCAAGCTTGTATACATGGGAGATGCAAGGTTTAACATGGGCAATTCCCTGATGATCGCATGCTCTAAGCTTGGAATGCATTTCGTAGCATGTACAACGAAAGAATATTTCCCGAACGAAGAGCTTGTTGAAACTTGCAAAGGTTATGCTGTACAGTCCGGAGCAACAATTACTCTGACTGAAGATGTAAAAGAAGGAACAAAGGACGCAGATGTTATTTACACAGATGTATGGGTATCCATGGGCGAGCCGGATGAAGTATGGGAGAAGAGAATCAAAGAACTTTCACCATATAAGGTAACAAAAGAAGTTATGGCAAATGCAAAAGATACAGCTATTTTCCTGCATTGCCTGCCGGCATTCCATGACCTGAAGACAAAGATCGGAGCAGAGATGGGACAGCGTTTCGGAATCGAAGATATGGAAGTAACAGACGAAGTATTCGAGTCTGCACAGTCCAAAGTATTCGATGAGGCAGAGAACAGAATGCATACGATCAAGGCGGTAATGGTTGCAACACTTGGCGAGTTCTAAGAGCATGTAATCTATTTGATGAACTTGAGAAATCAGCAGAAGTTTGGTATGATAAATGAGTTGAAGATCAGACCGGTTTCTGTGGAAAATAAGAATGAGCAGAAGGTGTCTGTTATTCCAGAGATGGGACAGACACCTTTCTTTTGTATAAAGGTCTGATGAGAGGTGGAATTAGAATGAAAGCTGAAATATTAAAATTATTGAGGGAAGCGGACGGATATGTGTCAGGCCAGCAGCTTTGTGAAAAGTTCGGGGTGTCAAGAACTGCAGTCTGGAAGGTGATCCGTCAGCTGCAGGAAGAAGGATATCAGGTTGAAGCTGTGCGGAATAAAGGTTATCATATTGTAGATAGTCCGGATGTGATGACGAAGGAAGAGCTCGATAGCCTGATGGATACGCAGTGGGCCGGAAGAAATATCGTTTATTACGATTCGGTAGATTCTACAAATCTGAGGATCAAGCAGATGGGAGATGAAGGTGCACCGGAAGGTACACTTGCGGTAGCAGATAAGCAGACAGCCGGAAGAGGGAGAAGGGGCCGTTCCTGGGATTCACCGTCAGGTTCAAGCATTTACATGTCCTTGTTGCTTCGTCCGGAGATTGAACCGGATCAGGCACCGATGCTGACGCTTGTGATGGCATTAAGTGTAGCAGAGGGAATCATGGATTGCGGAGATTCCTGTGGAAACCCGGATGTAAAGATCAAGTGGCCAAATGATATTATCATTAAAGGAAAGAAGCTCGTCGGAATCCTGACAGAGATGAGCACTCAGATCGATTACATTAATCATGTAACGATTGGTGTAGGGATCAATGTGAACCTGACAGAGTTCCCTGAGGAGATCCGTGAGACAGCGACATCACTCAGACTGGAATGTGGACATGTGGTAAAGAGAGCACCGTTGATTGCAGCAGTGATGAAACGTTTTGAACAGAATTACACGGTTTTCCTTGAACACGGAGATCTGTCCGGTTTGAAAGAACGTTACAGTGAATTGCTGGTAAATAAAGATCGTGAAGTCCGGATTCTTGGTGCAAAAGAACAGTACAATGCTTACGCACTTGGAATCAATCAGACAGGGGAATTGATCGTTCGGAAAGAAGATGGAACCGAAGAGGCGGTGTATGCCGGAGAAGTTTCGGTGCGCGGCGTATATGGATATGTATAACCAGGTGGATAAGACCTACGGAATGTGAATAAGTCATCGGGATTATGCAGTGAATGTGGAAAATATGGAAAGGTAAGTACTGTTTACAGAAACTGTGGGCAGTGATATAAGGTGTAAAAATTATGGATGAAGAAATGGTATTGTGTGCGGCCAGCTCCTATGAGCAGAAATATTATCTGAACCCGGAATTTGAATCTCTTCCGGAAGCAGTGAAACAGGAACTGCAGATCATGTGTGTGTTGTATACAGCGGATGTTGGAGGAGTTCTCCTGCTGGTGTTTGATGAGAATGGAAACCTTGAGTTGAAAGTAGAGCACAACGAGGGTGATTTCTCATTCGATGAGATTGGTAGTGTACTGAAGATCAAAGAGCTGCAGGACACAAAGGAAGAGCTTTTCAAGTCTCTTGAAATGTTTTACAAAGTATTCTATCTCGGAGAAGAGATGGAAGAAGAGACAGAGGAATAAATAGTCAGATAAATAGATTACGGTTTATCTGTCGAATTTTAAAACTATAAAAAAGCCCATGGCGGAATCTGAATGATAAGTTTGTTGAATTTATCAGAATTCCTGCTATGGGCTTTTGTTTCTCATAGTTTCCGTTTAACGATAGGTCACTTTTTATCCGAGCAATAACTTCAGAACGTCGCTGACCTTTTTCACCGGAGTGATTTTCAGCTTATCCTTTACTTCAGCAGCTACATCTTCGAGATCATCTGCGTTGTCAAAAGGAATCAGTATTTTTGTAATACCGGCCCTCTGGGCAGCCATCAGTTTCTCAGGAAGCCCACCGATCGGAAGCACACCTCCGCGGAGGGAAACTTCACCGGTCATGGCATAATCCGGGCTGACAGCCTTTCCGGTAACAAGGGAAGCAAGTGCTGTGGTTAATGTAATGCCGGCAGATGGACCGTCTTTTGGAACAGCTCCTTCCGGCACATGAATGTGCAGATCATGATCCTGGAAAACCTTGCTTTCTTTAGGATAAAGAGACTTCACAAGTGTCAGTGCAATCTGTACAGATTCTTTCATGACATCTCCAAGCTGTCCGGTGATGATCACCTTTCCTTCCCCTTCTGTCAGCTTTGTCTCTATAAACAGAATCTCACCGCCTGCCTGTGTCCATGCAAGTCCGGTGACAACACCAGGCTGTGTGGAAGTTGATTTCTGGTCATGATGTAGCTTCTTACGGCCGAGATAGTCTTTCAGATTCGATTTATTTACTGTCAGAGTCTGCCCCTCTTCTTTTACAAGACGCACAGCAGCGGAACGACAAAGCATATCAATCTGTTTCTTAAGTCCACGGACTCCGGATTCCATCGTATAATCTTCAATGACCTTGCGCAATGCACCATCCGTTATCTTTAACATTTTCTTCTGGATTCCCATAGCGTCCATTGCCTTTGGAAGTAAGTGCTTTCTGGCAATATGGAATTTTTCCACCGCCGTATATCCTGGAAAATCGATCACTTCCATACGGTTCAGAAGCGGTTCAGGAATCGTATCTGTAGAATTCGCTGTGCAGACGAACAGAACATTGGATAAGTCATATGGAACATTCATATAATGGTCTGTAAATGTACTGTTCTGCTCCGGGTCAAGCACCTCAAGCAATGCACTTGCCGGATCTCCGCCATAATCTTTCGCAAGCTTATCTACTTCATCAAGAACTACAACAGGATTGGAAACGCCGCTGCGTTTAATCCCTTCCATGATCCGTCCCGGCATAGCGCCGATATAAGTTCTTCTGTGACCGCGGATCTCAGCTTCATCTCGGATACCGCCGAGACTGATGCGGACATATTCGCGGTTTAACGCACGGGCAATACTCTGTCCGATACTTGTCTTACCGGTACCAGGCGCACCGACAAAAAGGAGGATGGAACCATACTGTTTCCGGTTCAGTGCCATAACAGCAATCTGCTGGATGATACGTTCTTTGACTTTCTTAAGTCCATAATGATCTTCATCAAGAATCTCTTCTGCCCGGTTTAAATCAATCGGTGTAAATTCCGGATGCTTCCAGGAAAGACTGGTGACAAAATCAAGATAGTCATAGAGAAGCCCATACTCATGGCTGTCTTTTCCTTCCTGCTTCATACGATTCAGGACTTTGTCTGCTTCCTTACGGGCATCTTCATTCATGCCGGATTCCTGGATCTTTTTTTCAAAAGCGCGGACATCGGAAATGTTTTCCGGGTGCATCTCATCTAATTCTTTCTGAAGGTAATCGATCTGCTTCTTAATTGCAGCCTCTCTGTAAAGCTGCTCCTGGTCACCTTTCTGTGCCTCCTGTGCTTCAGAAGAAACTTTGGCCACTTCCATGAATTCCTTAATCGCATTTTCAATCAGTTCACAGCGCTCACGGCGGGAATCTGTCTCAACAATTGCATATTTTTCTTCGGAAGTAATGTTCAGATAATCTGAAAGAGCAGAACCAAGGTCATAGATATTCTTTCTCTGGATAATGTAGCTTCTTGCCCAGATCCCCCATTGATAATTCTGAACAAATTTCAGAAGCGAGTTCCGCAGGTTTGTGAAAGTCTGCTTCTCTTCTTCTAAAGGAAGATCATCTACCTCCGGACGGATGGAAGCTGTAGCTGTAATCTGTCCGTTCTCATCCAGCTCAATATCGTCAAGACTGACACGTTCTAATGTGCGAATCTGGATACTGTCATCATCACCGAGGGATTCGATTCTCGCAGACATACCGACCGGGTAAATATCATCTATAGTAACAGTAGTCTCATCCACTTCATTTTTCAAAAATGGAAACAGAATATCTGTACCGACTTCAATCTGGTCTGCAGCAGCCCCCGGAAAGAAATCACGTTTAAAAAAATAAGTGATATCAGGGAGTAATAATATATTAAAAACAGGACGAATAATCATAAAAACACTCCTTTCGTCTCATGATTTATCATATCACCGTCAGCGATTCAAAATGGTGGGATATGTTGTGTAATGCAGGTGCCGCGAACAGAAAACTGCTTACAGCTGTGCCATCAGAAAGTTTAGCGATCCCGCAGGATTCTCAGTTCCTTTTTCCAAAAGAGAGACAAGAGCAGAGATTGTCTGTTCAATCTCATCTGCTGTTGAAGGTACTAAGGTGTTATCCATCTTAACAGTCAGTACAATCAGTACGATCTCAGCAAGAGAAACAGGGTCAGCACAGAGGATTAAATCCTGTGCAATCCCTTGTTCAATAATGGAAGCAAGAACCGGCTTGAGTGAAACGATGAGATGATTCATGTACTTTTGATGAAGAAAAGCCCGCTCCGGTGCAGCCTTTGTAGTTGATGGCTGTGTCTTTAAAAAAGCCGCAGAGGAATTTCGGCAGGCCTGAAAGATCAGAGCCATGCGTGTGAAAGGTGAAATCTCTCTTTGCTCTGCAAGATGTCTTGCTGTTGTTATTGGAGCTTCATAATTGCGTTCTACCAGTGCTTCAAGAATTGCATCTTTGGAAGAAAAATAATAATAAATACTTCCTTTTCCAATTTCAGCAGTCTGAGCAATCTCACTGACAGAGATATTAGAAAGTTCTTTGGTTTCCAGAAGCTTTTGAAGAGCATCCAGAATCTTATCGTATTTTAATTGTTTTGGCATAGAAGTCCGCCTCGTATATTCGTAAGTATATTTGGCCAGTTCCAGATTACGGGAATTGACCGATATCCTTTTAAGTATAGCACAATAAAGTCGGAAGAACCAATAAAATAGAAATAAAAAAGAGGACAAAAAAAGGACACTTTAAAACAAAAGATTGTCTGAAATAGATAATTGACCACGGGTCGAAAAAGTGATAGATTAAAAACATAGCAAATCGACCATCGGTCGAAAAAAGAAAAACTGAAAAGGAGAGGGAGAGAAAAATGACATACGCAGACATGTTTTCAAAAGTAAAAGGAATGATGATGGAAGCAGACGTAAGTACTGTGAATGAACATCTTGCATATCAGTTTAATATAACAGGAGAAGCAGAGGGAATCTTTTATGCAGAGGTAAAAGAAGGAAAGCTGTATGTGGAACCATACGAGTATTATGACAGAGATGCGATTTTTACTTGTTCGGCAGAGACATTATTTAAGATCAATGAGGGAAAGCTGGATCCGGTTCTGGCAGTAACACTGGGAAAATTGAAAGTAGAAGGCAACATTGACAAAGCTTTGTATCTGAAAAAACTGATTGATAGCAGAAAAGCAGAACAGAATGCAATAAAGAAAACACAGAAACAGAAATAACTGTAAAAAGGAAGCAAAGGTGAAAAAGATGATGCATTACGGAAAACTTCTTGCACTTGCAGGCTTGGTGGGAATCGTATCAGCAGAGGCAGGTGGAAGTGCATACTTTTACAGAAGAACAATGATGCGTTATAACGCAAAGACAGAACGCACGATGAAGATGTCCGGGGTAGACTGGGATCAGTATTTCTCAAAGATGAAGGAATGCAGGGAGTGGATGATGGAGCAGCCTCATGAAGATGTCTGGATCCGGTCGGAAGACAGTTTGAAGCTCCATGGAACGTATTTCCAGGGAGCAGGAAATGTCGAAGAAAAGAAATGCAAAAAAGCAGTGATCTGTTTTCATGGCTACACGAGTCAGGGGCTTGCAGATTATGGAAGTATTTCAAATTATTATTTGAAGCGTGGTTATAATGTTCTTCTTGTCGATCAGAGATCGCATGGGCAAAGTGAAGGGAAATATATTGGATTCGGATGTAAGGACCGTTATGATGCATATCGATGGATTGAATGGGTGATTGGACAGGAAGGAGAAAATGTTCAGATTCTCCTGCATGGTAATTCTATGGGAGGCGCCACAGTATTGATGGCAAGCGGGCTTGATTTGCCGCAGCAGGTAAAAGGAATTATTGCAGATTGTCCGTTTACTTCGCCCAAGGCAGTGTTTACACATGTACTTCACAGTATGTATCATCTTCCGGCGTTTCCAATGATACAGATTGCGGATGCGGTAAATAAAAGACAGGCAGGATACGGACTGGATGAGTGCAATTCTGCCCGTGAAGTCAGAAAAGCGAAGGTTCCGGTTCTTTTGATCCATGGAGACGCAGATACATTTGTTCCGTGCAGCATGTCGGAAGAAATCTATAAAAACTGCAAATCTCCAAAACAGAAGCTGATCATCCACGGGGCAGGACACTGCGAAAGTTATTATAAAGACAGAGAAGCTTATGAAGGAGCAATGGATTCATTTATAGGAGGAATCATAGAATGATGAAAACAAGAAAAGGATATCCTGTATACCCACTGACGGTAGCGCAAAAATTTCATTTGTATTATCTGCCATTTTGCCCGAATGCAGCAGTACTGAATATTGGCACAAGCCTGACAATTGGCACAGATCTGGATTGGGATGTACTCCGAGAGTCCATTTACAAAGCATATGAGAGAAATGAAGGGATGCGGATACGCTTTGCAAAGGACAAAGAGGGGAATGTATATCAGTATGTTGTAAGTGCAGAGCAGGACAGAAAAGAACGGGAGATAGAGTTCGTTGATTTCTCCAATGTGACTATGGAAGAGGCAGCTGATACGATGCAGAAATGGACAACAGTTCCATTCCCACTCGAGGATTCACCGATGACGAAGATTAAAATGATCCGCACTTCAGATGGATTCAACGGAGTGTATTTCCTCGGACATCATATGGTGGTAGATGCTCAGTCGCTGATCACATTTCTGAAGGATATTATTGAGCTGTACTGTAATGCAAAATATGAAGGTGTCCCATATCCAAAGGATATGTGTTCTTACATAGATCAGGTAAAGAAGGATCTCGCATATGAAGCCGGAAGTAAAGCACAGCAGCGAGACAGAGAATTTTTCAGGGAACTGATTGAAGCATCAGAGCCGGTTTATAACGGTGTTAATGGAACAGATAAGCTGGATGCAGCGAGGGAAATGTTTAAAAATCCAAAGCTTCGTTCTGCATTTAATGCGACAGATGATGTGAGTTCTGCATTGGATATCTTTCATTTGGAAGCAGAACCGACCAAACGTCTGATGGATTTCTGCGAAAAGTACAGGGTATCCCTGGCATGTCTTTTATTGATGGGATTACGTACTTACTTCCAGAAAATGAATGGACAGGAGGATGTATCGATCAATAATGCGATTGCCAGAAGAGCTACATTAAAAGAAAAGAAATCCGGTGGAACAAGAATTCATTCGTTCCCGTTTCGTACCGTATTTTCAGAAGATGTGAAGTTTATCGATGCAGTATATGAAATCCGTGATAAGCAGAATGAATTATTCCGTCATGCAAATTATGACCCGACAGAATATTTCGCATATCGCTCCAGGACATATCCACAGCCACAGAAAGGACTGACGTATGAGCCGATGTCTTTGACTTACCAGCCGATGACATTGCAGGAGAAAGGACTGGAAGATCTTGGAGGAATTCAATATAAGACGAAATGGTATCCGAATGGAATGACAACACAGGCAATGTATCTGACAGTCATGCACCGGCCGGAGGATAATGGATTGGATTTCAACTTTGAACATCAGAAAAAAGCAATCTCAAGAGAAAAGTTGGAATATCTGTATTACTATTTATGTAAAATTATGTTCAAGGGAGCAGAAAATCCTGAACTTACAATTGGAGAAATCATAAAGCTTGTATAAAAGAAAGATGATCCTGATCATGTTGAGAATCACGATCAGGACAGAATGGAAAGGAAAAAATCATGTTTGAGCAGTTAGTAGATATTATTTGTAATTATGTAGAAATTGAACAGGAAGACATCAAGACGGAATCACGTTTTATGGAAGATCTTGGATTCACATCCTTTGATTTTATGAGCATGCTTGGTGAAATAGAAGACGAGATGGATGTGGAGATTGAACAGGACAAGGCAGCAGATATCCGAACAGTCGGAGAAGCTGTAGCGTATCTTGAGTCTTTGAAGTAGAGGGAAAAGAAAATGGAATATAGAACAATTCGCGATATTCTTACAAATGCAGAAAAATGTTTTGGAAATGAAGACGCAATCCGTTATAAAACAGGAAAAAATGAAATTGCGGCAAAGACATACACACAGTTGAAAGAAGACAGTGAGAGAATAACAGCATTATTGAAAAAACTGGGAGATCCAAAAAGTCATATCGCATTGATCGGTGCGACTTCTTATCTATGGATTGCTTCCTATTTTGGAATTGTGGACGGCGGAAATGTTGCAGTACCGTTGGATGTGTCACTTCCAGCAGAAGAGCTGTGCGAACTTATCGACCGTGCAGATGTAACAATCCTGATTCTGGATGAGATTCGTAAAGATGTGATCGAAGCAGCGAAAGAAAAGTGTCCAAAACTGAAGTACATCCTTTCTATGCAGAAGGAAGCGAATGAGGGCAATATACTTTCTCTTACAAAATCAATGATGGAACAAACGATAGATGAGGACACAGGAGTAGAAAAAACAGAGATTACTCCGGATCAACTTTGTACGATCATGTTCACATCAGGGACAACAGGAAAGAGCAAAGGTGTGATGCTGACACATAGAAATCTCGTTGAGAACGCGACATGTCTGGATATGAAGCTCCCAGAGAGAAATGTGCTCCTGTCAGTTTTACCGATTCACCACGCATACTGCCTGAGTATGGATATCCTGAAAGGAATTTCTCTCGGTGCAATTATCTGTATCAATGACTCTTTGATGCGTGTGGCGAAAAATATCAAATTATTTAAGCCGAATATGATCCTGATGGTACCGCTTATGATTGAAACTTTTGCGAAAAAATTAGAAGACGTAAAAGACCTTCCGGAAAAAGTGGTAAAAGAAGCAGTATTTGGATCTCAGTTCCATACGATCTGCAGTGGAGGTGCATACCTGAACCCGGATTATATTGAGCTGTTCGAACGTTTTGGAATCCAGATTCTCCAGGGATATGGAATGACAGAATGTTCACCGGTCATCAGTACAACCGTTGCATGGAATGTAAAAAAGAATTCAGTAGGACAACTTCTTCCAAACTGCGAGGCAAAGACCGTAGATGGAGAACTGTGGGTTCGCGGAAGCAGTGTAATGCAAGGATATTACAAGATGCCGGAAGAAACAAAAACCGCATTGAAAGATGGATGGCTTTGCACAGGAGATCTTGGATATGTAGATGAAGAACGGTTTATCTATCTGACAGGACGAAAGAAGAACCTGATCATTACAAAGAATGGAGAAAATGTCTCACCGGAAGAACTGGAGAATAAATTGAGTTCTTCAAGACTGGTACAGGAAGTATTAGTAAGAGAAGCAAAAGGAGTGATCGAGGCAGAAATATATCCGGATGAGGAGTACGCAAAAAAACAGGGACTTGAAAGAGAAGAGGAAGTCCGTGTAGAACTCCAAAAACTGATTGATGAATACAATCAGGGTGCACCGGCATATAAAAAGATTTATAGTCTGATCATTCGCGAGAAAGAATTTGAGAAGACAGCTTCAAGAAAAATCAAGAGATATTAAAAGACAGATAAAAAGTCTGAATAAATGGAGGATTGCAAAAGCTTTGTGATTGCCGGATTTATTCAGACTTTTTGCATGAATGCGAAAGAACAGATCGTGTACGTTGACTTTTCGGCAGTTATTTACTATGATACTAAAGTCAAATAAGAAGAATAGTTATAGATTAGAAAGAATAGAATATGATGAAACAGTTGAAAATAGGAAATGTGACGCTGCCAAACCGTTACATCTTAGGACCGATGGCCGGAGTGACAGATCTTCCATTCCGCGTGTTGTGTAAAGAACAGGGAGCAGGTCTTTTGTGTATGGAGATGGTCAGCGCAAAAGCGATTTTATATAATAATAAAAATACAGAGTCACTTTTGGAGATCCATCCGGATGAACAGCCGGTGTCACTTCAGTTTTTTGGATCAGATCCGAAGATTATGAGTGAGATGGCAAAACGAGTGGAAGAGCGTCCGTTTGATATCATGGATATTAATATGGGATGTCCGGTGCCGAAGGTTGTGCGTAACGGAGAAGGCTCTGCACTTATGAAGAATCCGAAGCTGGTTTATGAAATCGTCAGTGCAATGGTGAAGGCGATTGATAAGCCGGTCACTGTGAAGATAAGAAAAGGATTTGATGATAGCTGCATTAATGCGGTTGAGATCGCGAAGATCATCGAGGAGGCCGGGGCAGCAGCTGTAGCCGTGCACGGAAGGACAAGAGAACAGTATTACAGCGGACAGGCAGATTGGGATATCATCCGTCAGGTGAAAGAGGCTGTCTCTATTCCGGTAATTGGAAATGGAGATGTGACAAGTCCGCAGAAAGCAGAAGAGCTGGTGAAACAGACAGGCTGTGACGGAATCATGATCGCAAGAGGAGCACAGGGAAATCCATGGATCTTCTCCGAGATGATCACATATGAAGAGATAGGCGTGCTGCCGGAACGTCCGAGTCTGGAAGAGATTCGTGATATGATGCTCCGCCATGCCAGATTACAGCTGAAATACAAAGGTGAATTCATTGGTATCCGCGAGATGAGAAAACATGTGGCATGGTATACAAAAGGACTGAAAGGATCTGCGAAATTACGCGAAGAAATCAACCGCGTAGAGTCCTATCAGGAACTGGAAGAACTGCTCTTTCAACTTGACAGAAAGCGCTAGTTTGAGTATAATATTGAAATTGCGGACGGACGCTGATGAGGGCATTGGCGTCGGTGAAAAAAGACAGCAGTCGTGCATTTTGAAACCGATAATATCTGTAGACAAAATATAGAGAAGGAACTTTGAATGCATGAAAAGTATAGACAGAAAATAATTTGCAGAGAATCTGTAAATGTCATAGGAAACGAAACGTTACTGCCGCAGACAGTGACGGTAAGGAAGTAGAAAGGAAGCAGGAACAATGGCAGAAGCAAAAAAAAGATTACTTACTTATGCCGGATTAAAGGCAATTGAGGACGAACTTGAGAATCTGAAAGTAGTAAAGAGAAAAGAAGTTGCAGGTAAGATTAAAGAGGCAAGAGAGCAGGGAGACCTTTCCGAGAACGCTGAGTATGATGCAGCGAAAGACGAGCAGAGAGATATCGAAGCCCGTATCGAGGAGCTTGAGGCAATCCTGAAGAATGCAGAAGTTGTAGTAGAGGATGAAGTTGATCTTGATAAGATCAATGTCGGATGTGCAGTAAAGGTTTACGACATTACATTTGATGAAGAGATGGAGTTCAAGATTGTTGGTTCTACAGAGGCGAACAGTCTGGAAGGAAAGATCTCCAATGAGTCTCCGGTAGGTCACGCACTGATCGGAAAGAAAATCAATGATGTCGTTGATGTTGAGACACAGGCAGGAGTTATCCAGTACAAAGTACTTGATATCAAACGTTCATAATCAGCTTAGGACAGACCTCTTACTATTAAGAGGTCTGAATTCGCTTAAAAAGACAATATAAAAAGAGAATGTTTTACGTTGATTTGTATAAAGTTGACTTATATAAAATCAATGTAAGAGCAGATAGAAACGGAAGGAGAACAGACAGTGGGACAGAATCAGAAGAACACACAGGAACCAGATATGAATCAGCTGAGAAAGGTTCGCCGTGAGAAACTTGCAGAACTGCAGCAGAACGGAAGAGACCCTTTCCAGATTACAAAATTTAACCAGACACACCATTCACTCGAAGTGAAAGATCTCTATGAGGCACATGAGGCTGAGCTTTTAAAAGATCACCAGCAGCCGAACGTAGAAGGTATGGATGAAGAGCAGGCAAAAGAGGCTCTTAAGAATGATTACGAAGAGAGAAGAAGCATCATGGATGCAAGCCCGATCCACGTAGCAATCGCAGGACGTATGATGTTCAAGAGAGTTATGGGAAAAGCTTCTTTCTGTAACATTCAGGATTTACAGGGAAATATTCAGGTATACGTAGCAAGAGATGCAATCGGAACAGACGCTTACGCTGATTTCAAGAAATCTGATATCGGTGATATCTTCGGACTTGAAGGTTTCGCTTTCAGAACAAGAACAGGGGAAATCTCTATCCATGCTGAGAAGATGACACTTCTCTCCAAGAGCTTACAGATGCTTCCGGAGAAGTTCCACGGCCTGACAGATACAGACACACGTTATCGTCAGAGATATGTAGACCTGATCATGAATGCAGACTCTAAAGATACATTTATCAAACGCTCCAAGATCCTTGCAGCGATCCGTAAATACTTAAGCGGAGAAGGATTTATGGAAGTTGAGACACCAATGCTTGTAGCAAATGCAGGTGGAGCAGCTGCAAGACCGTTCGAGACACATTTCAACGCTCTGAACGAGGACCTGAAACTTCGTATCTCTCTTGAGCTTTACCTGAAGAGACTGATCGTTGGAGGACTTGAGAAAGTATACGAGATCGGACGTGTATTCCGTAATGAAGGTCTTGACACAAGACATAACCCAGAGTTTACTCTGATGGAGCTTTACCAGGCATATACAGATTACCACGGCATGATGGATCTGACAGAGAACATGTACCGCTTTGTTGCTCAGGAAGTTCTTGGAACAACACAGATCGTTTACAAAGGAATCCCGATGGATCTTGGTAAACCGTTCGAGCGTATCACAATGGTTGACGCAGTTAAGAAATACGCAGGCGTTGACTGGAATGAAGTTGAGACTCTGGAGCAGGCAAGAGAACTTGCAAAAGAGCATCATATTGAGTTTGAAGAGAGACATAAAAAAGGTGATATCCTGAATCTCTTCTTTGAGGAGTTTGTAGAGGAGCATCTGCTTCAGCCGACGTTCGTTATGGACCACCCGGTTGAGATCTCGCCGCTGACGAAGAAAAAGCCAGAAAATCCGGAATATGTAGAGCGCTTCGAGTTCTTCATGAATGGTTGGGAGATGGCAAATGCTTATTCTGAGCTGAACGATCCGATCGACCAGAGAGAACGTTTTAAAGCCCAGGAAGAACTGCTTGCACAGGGCGATGATGAAGCCAATACAACAGATGAAGACTTTATGAACGCATTGGAGATCGGTATGCCGCCGACCGGTGGTATTGGATTCGGCATTGACCGTATGTGTATGCTTCTGACAGGAGCTGAGGCAATCAGAGACGTGCTGCTCTTCCCGACAATGAAATCACAGGGCGCTGCTAAGAACGAAGCAAACAACGCAGCTCAGTCTGGTGCAGCAGCTCCGGCAGAGACAAAAGTAGCTGAGAAGGTTGATTTCTCCAATGTGAAGATTGAACCAATCTTTGAAGAAATGGTTGATTTCGATACATTTGCAAAATCTGATTTCCGTGCAGTTAAGATTCTTGAGTGTGAAGCAGTTCCGAAATCCAAGAAGCTTCTGAAGTTTGTACTGGATGACGGAGAACGCAAGGATCGCGTGATTTTAAGTGGTATTCACGAGTATTACGAGCCGGAAGAACTGGTTGGTAAGACAGCGATCGCTATCGTGAATCTGCCACCGAGAAAGATGATGGGAATCGATTCCGAAGGTATGCTGATTTCAGCAGTACACG
>OHAI01000671.1_pt1 | contig 26957 bp, 27 predicted proteins | sample 1577091 | NCBI WGS metagenome assembly OHAI01 (sample SAMEA3541548, study PRJEB24748) | human gut metagenome | biome: human gut; feature: human-associated habitat; material: faeces | place: China | collected 2012
GTAAGCAGCCGAAACTTTAACGGTACGCCCTTTCTTGGTGCGCCGCCCCGTTTCCATATCTTCTATATAAGAGGTAAGGAAATCCTCGAACAGCATCTTGCCCTTTGGTTTGACCTCCACAATCTGCATCATTCCGTTAAGCACATCATGTTTCACGCTCTCGATGATATTCTTGGCTTCCTTGGGGTTGAAGTCATCAGCCTCAAACGCTGCCTTTACCCTTGCGAGGAACTGCCCGTACTTTATCCCGATGCTCGACATCAGGGCTGAAGAGGTGTATTGCAGGGAACGGTACTTTTCCCATTCAAGCTGCTTGATGGTAAATCCGGTCACGACTTTAATGTTAGCCTTGCCTGTACGCACACGGGCATAGATAGAACCGAAGTCCTCTTTCCCTGCCTTGGATGATTTGATGAAGATGAAATCCATACGCGATATATCCTTTGGTTACACGATGCAAAGGTACAAAATATATCCCGAAATATAGTATCAAATAGTACCAATATTTTCTAAAACCGTGGAATTTCGTGAGTATTCAAACCAAATGAAAACATCTGCAAATAACTGATATACAAATATTATATATAAAACAAGGCTTTACTGAATATAAATGGTGAATAGTGGGCGACCATCTATTGCCAGCAAATCCTACTGGGCATGTTAACAATATTCGGACCTATACAATGGGCGTTCTCGCTGTTGCCCAAATGGGAAGGTGCATGGGCGAAGTGGCTTATAAGGTATCTGACAGTACATTTCTATGGTGCAATGCTCTACTTCGTGGGATTATTTCGCTGCGTAACTCACTGATTATCAGTGTTATTATTTTACAAAACACTTTCACGTAACAAACGTGCAACAAAAATTTCCAAATAAAAAGAGATAATTGCGTATTTGCAACTATAAAATTACAGCCCAAGCACCATTTCTGCATTTTATGGCTGCTGTGAGGGTTTGACAACCAAGTTTCAAAAACAGCGTTTCTCTTGTATTCTTACTATTGTTTCTAAGTTTGATTTTGTCTTCACTTTATTTCATCCAAGTATGATTTAGAGTATGAAACAACTTCATTACTATAATATAACTTAAGATTTCGTCATTGACCAAGCATTTCTAACAGAATGAGAAATTTCTTACATACCTTTGCACCACTTTCAACTTGCAATCACAAACAATGGTCATGATGAAATAGTCAAATTAAAACATCAACAGATTATGGAATCACGAACCAATCAAAGCGTTACTCCAGATGTTCAAGCACTCATGCTGGAGAACCTAAAACTCGCCAAGCGAGTGGAAGTGCTTGAAAATACCCTGTCAGCAGGTAAGGAAGTGCTGACTTTGGAAGAAGCTGCCCGATTTATGGGAGTGACAAAAAGTTCGCTCTACAAGATGACACATGAGCAGACCATTCCTTATTACAAGCCGAATGGCAAGATGGTGTATTTCGAGAAAGCGGAACTCTTGACATGGATTCGCAGAAATGCGATTGCGTCAAAGGCGCAGGTTTCAGAAGAAGCCAACCGTATCTTGAAAAATCTAAGTGTCAAGTAGCCATGAGGACAACAGAATATGAAACCAAGAAGGAACAGGCAGTCAAACTGTCTGTCCTCTGGGCTAAGACAGGACTTCGTGAACTATCCATGAGGGATGCCGTCAATGATTACATTGAAGCAACTGGTGCAAACCATGCCATAGACAATGACGAACAAGCCATTTTGTATGGAAGACGTGCCGTTGCATTACGAGTAAGCATAGAGGCAATAAACAGTCTTTCCAAAGATGAACTTCATCGCTTGGATAGAAAGCTCATGGAGATTGTCAACGAGGACATGCCACGGCAACAGCATGGTCTTCACCGATGATTTGTTGTTCTTTCAGTCATTCACCATTTATAAACCATTCGGACATGGAAAGAAAAGAGATAGACAAAACTCGCCCTGTCACTTACTATTTGTCATTGACGGACGAACAACTGAATTTTCTCAGTAACAACGAGGGAGGCATCAACAGAATACAATGTTTCCGCAGACTGCTTCACCACACGGCAACTGCCGATACCACCTATACCAAGCGTGGCATATCCAAACCACTAATGCAAGGACAAACTTGTGTATCTGCCCTTGAGCTTTCAAAGGAATGGAACTGCAACCGAAAGACAGTTATCCGCTTCTTGAAACAGTTGGAACAGTTGGGTATCGTAACAATAAAAACTGATTGCCTTACCACCATTATGGATATGCGGTGCATAGCAGCGTGGAAGCATGAGGGTGAAACGGTTTATACAGCCAATGCCCTTTATAAGCGAGACAACGGCAAAGCGAAGTCGGAACAGAACCCGAACAAGTCTGTTTCAGATCCGACTTCTTTAACTTTGCCTTTGCCTTCTTCCGATTCATCAGAAATCACTCCTTCGGAAATGGAGCAAATCCATTCCTTGGAAGAAATCCCTGATGATGTGAGAGAGCAGTTGTTGGCGGAAGATGTAGAGCGTTTCCACGAACTGCGTGAAATGTAACCTTTCGTTTTTTTTTCTTGGCATTTGCCTTCATGCTGTCAGTTTGCCAGTAAGAACGCAATGCCAAGACTTCATCAAAACCGTTTTAGAGCAGTGTTGGTACACAACAGAAGAGGCTTGCCTATATGTACGCATAATGTAGATGGGGAACATAATCCTCGGTATGGTTATCACCAACCGAATTATGCTCCATTGGGCAAGCCCTCAGGAGGACACCAGAGCAAGCTCATTTTATAAATTTCATTACCCCATCTTAGAAATAACATTATGCCAGAATACCAAGTGTTTCACCAACAAGCCGTCAAGTCGTTTTCGGCAGGTGAAGACAACGAACATCAGAGGCGTTGGACGGAATCCCAGTGGGAAGCCAAAGCCTCCAACAAGAAGTTTAATTACGACAAAAGCCGTGCGCATCTCAACTTTGAGATAGTCAAGGGCGGTAAGATTGTGCCTCTCGGCTCTTCTAAGCCCATTTTAGAACGGTTTCAAGACCGTTTGGAAGCCACTGGTGCGGAAGACCCTAACAAAGGGCTTGAAACGCCCAAATATCGCATTGCCTGCAACATGATATTTTCGGGCGATGCCGACAGAATGCGAGAGATGGCTTTCGGAGACCAGAATGTAGAGCGAGCGAAAGGCACAGACAACAGCCATGTCAAGCGCAAATCGGAGATAGAATTGTGGGCAAAGGACATCTACAAGGCTGTTGCCGATGCATGGGGTGAAGACAACATCATTGACTTTTCCGTCCATCTTGACGAGTCTTCACCGCATATCCATTGCCTTGTCACGCCCATTATGTACGATGAGAAGAAACAGAAGATGCGTATCAAATACAGAGATACTTTTGGTGGTGACGCAAACAAACTGGATGCTATCCACGACTACTTGGCAGAGGTCAACAAAAAGTGGGGCTTGGTACGTGGCGAATCCGTTTCGGCTACCAATGCCCAGCATGTCCCTCGTGACGAATGGTATAGACAACTCCAAGCCGAAAGCCGTGAGTTGGAAATCGCAAATGGCAAACTGGAACTTGACATTCGCCGAAAGGAGAATGCCGTTAAAGGTCTGAAAACGATGATAGAAAACCTCACTCACCAGAAGTCCGAAGTGGAGAACAAAATCCATGAGGTTGAGAATTTGTTAGAACAACAGAATGGCGAACATTCCGAGTTGTCAAAGGAACTGGAACGGCTCAAAAGTCAGTTGTCCACCTTGGAGTTCAAGCTGACGGACAAACGAGAAAAACTGAGTGCAGCCGATGAAGCACTTGCCGAGTTCAGAGCTATGACAAGGGCGCAGAAGTCTGAGGCTGAAACATTGCGTGTCGTGCAGGAGCAGACATCACGGACATTGCAAACATACGCCCAAGCCTCTATTCTTGCTGGCAGTTTTCAAGAACTGCTGACGATGAGCAGTAGGATTTGCACCAATGTACCCGAAGCCAAGAAAATGGCAGAGAACACCATCATTGAAGATATGTGCGATATGCGTTTCAAAGATGTGCTTGGCACAGCCGTCAAGATGTTCATTGAGGGCATCAATGGGGCAACAAGCATCACGCAGTCGGGAGGTGGCGGTGGCTCCAATTCGGAATTGCCTTGGAGGGATAAGGACGAGGATATTTTCAGCTTTGCCAGACGCTGCATGAGATTTGCCCACAGCAAACACTATCCCAAGAAGAGTTCGGGCATTAAACGGTAGTGTCAGCGAGTATTCGCTTCCAGACATCAATATCAGGGAAAGGCATGTATATTTCAAAGAAACCATCGAAATATGCCACTGTCTTTCCTTGATTTATTTTCGCCTCTGCATAGGCTCTGCTTTTGTACTTGTCGGCAAGGCGTAACAATTCCTGTTTCTGTTTCTTTTGCTGATTTTCAAAGAAACTTATTGCAAGAACAAGCAACTCCTTTACACCATTTGTAAGTCCTGCCTTATCATAGATATAAAGCAGACGGTTGTAAGGCTCTGGCTTCCAATAGCCATTGGCAATCAACTCTTCATAGATATTGGTTGCGGTGATGTAATCCTTACTTTTCTCGGCAACCTTTGCCTTGCGTAGTTCATTCTCTATATGGCTGATTATATATTCTATCTGATGGCACACAGGAGCGTCTTCTGAAAACAGAGCGTCATTTCCACTTGTGTAGAAGTCAAATTCGGGCAGTTGAGCAATCAAACTTTTGTATCGGTTTGCCAATGTATCTTTGGTGGTAATGGTTCTGTTGAGATTGGCCTGTTTGGGTAGTTTGTCTTCTCGTTGCCTTATTACTTCCCTAAATTCGACAACAAGCGCATCTTGGCTGAATTTTGCAGGGACAAGCAACAGAACACGCTTGGCATCGCTCCATTGTTCTTTGCTTATATAATGGCGAAGTAGCCAATTATTCAAGAGGACTGGCTCTATATCACAGGCAATTATAGGGTTCAAGGTTCAATGAATATCCTTTTTGAACCGCACTCTCGTATTGGCATTTAGTCTGTTCTGTGTCATTTGCTTTCAGATATATCCTTGCCTTTATAACCTCTGTAACACCAGGCATTACCAAAGGCTGCTTGTTGGACTGTTGAGGTACATTTATAGAAGAAGGCAAGGAAACGTTCTCTTGCGTGTTTGTCTCCTTGCCTTTGTCGTTGCTGAATATGTCTTTTATCTACTTGAATAGTCCCATGCGTATTTCCTTTTGAGTGCAAAGGTAATGCAAAACGCTGATAATCAAGACTGATTGTTCTATAAAGTGAATTGCCGTTTGTAAAGTTTAAGAACAAGACAGATATATCAAAAGATATAGAAGTACTTGCCGATAAATGATAATTTACCGTTGCTTGACCGTTCATTAACAATGGCAAAAGTTCGTCACGCTGCTTAGTTAGCATCGCTATCTCAGACAACAATTCAGCCTGCTGCTTTTGTATTTTCTCTATCAAGCAACCATATTTCTGTACAACGCCTTGTTCATAGACTACTTTGAAAGCCATTAAAACATCTGGTGATACACGTCGTTGACTATGTGAAGTACCTGTTGCAGCCTGTGAACAATAGGCTATAAATTTTGGTGATTTTATAACCGAATAAATATAGCCAGATTCGGATTCGTTATTTGGATTAAGTACGACAAACTCGGTAGAACCAATCATATTAGTGCCTTTGGGAACCCAAACTACACGATTAAACCAAGGATTAAGTTTTGAAACAAGCAATTGCCCTTTTTGAAGAACAAATTTATCACTTTTAATATCGCTACCATTATCCAGAGAATATGAACCGCAAGCATCAAAAGAAGGAATGCTGAAATGCTGATATACTTCATTTTCAACAGGAGTTATAGCATTTCTACTTGTTAACGCCAAATCTTTCAATGAAACTCCGCTCCATCCCTGCGGTATCTCACGTTTCAGCTTCTCATTCCACACCATAGCTCCGCCACTTGATTTATACGGTTTTCCCTCCTCGTTCGGGAAGTCAAACTGCACAAACCAATAATCGTAGAGCTGCTTTGCCATCGCCTCTAAATTATCATTTATCGGCATCGTTTCTTTCTTCCCTTATATTATATAGAGACCAATACAAGTTTTATGACATGAAAGAAACAATTATACAAACCGTTTTAAACGGCATGCGAGCGGTTTTGACTGAAAATCAGTTGGATTTGCTGACAGATGTGACCCGAAAGGCACTGTCAGAGTGTGAGATTACGCCAAAGGCAACAGAGGAAGAACAGCGCAACAAGGAAAACGTTGAACTTCTTGGGGCTTTTATATCTTCAAAGAAAGTGGAGGGCTGTTCAGACAAGACAATCCACTATTATAAGTCTTCCATTGAGAAGCTGATAGCGACTGTGAAGAAGAATGTGTGTGACATTGCCACTAATGACATTCGTTGTTATCTCGCTGAACAACAGGAACAACGAGGACTTAGCAAGGTTACTATTGACAACTTGCGTCGTATTTATTCCAGTTTCTTCTCTTGGCTTGAAGATGAGGATTATATCACTAAAAGTCCTGTCCGCAGGATCCATAAGGTGCGCACGGATGCTTTGGTGAAAGAGGTGCTGACTGATGAGAATATCGAAGTGTTACGTGACAGTTGCCAAGAATTGCGTGACATTGCTATGATAGACTTGCTGCTTAGTACTGGTATGCGTGTTGGGGAGTTAGTAAAAATCAACCGTGACGACATTGACTTTCAAGAACGCCAGTGTGTAGTGTTTGGCAAGGGCAACAAAGAGCGTGAGGTTTATTTCAACGCAAGGACTAAAATTCACCTCAAAAAGTATTTGGAGCAACGCACAGACACTAACCCTGCATTGTTTGTGAGTCTGCATGAACCTCACACACGGCTGACCATTAGTGGCGTAGAAGTCCGTTTGCGTCAGCTTGGAAAGCGTGTAAACCTCAACAAGGTTCACCCTCACAAATTCCGTAGGACATTAGCAACAATGGCTATTGACAAGGGTATGCCAATAGAGCAAGTGCAGAAGATGTTGGGACATGTAAAAATTGACACCACGCTGCATTATGCTATGGTAAATCAGACAAATGTCAAGATAGCACACCGCAAATTCCTTAATTAAGGTTTGTAAATTAGTTATTCTGCTTGATTTTGAGTACCTTTGCATCACAAAATGAAAGCAAGCAGAATATGAAAATGACAAAATACAAGCTGAGTGAACTGGTAGAGGTTACTCGTGGTGCAAGTCTCTCTGGTCAGTTTTACGCAGAAGAGGGAAAACTGGTACGTTTAACCCTTGGAAATTTCAATATAAATGGAGGTGGGTTCAAAGAAAACACTTCTAAGACGGATTTGTATTTTACTGGTACAGTTCGTGACGAGTTTATACTTAACGAAGGTGACATTATCACTCCACTTACCGAGCAATCACTTGGTTTGTTGGGAACTACTGCACGTATTCCCGAAAGTGGCAAGTATATTCAAAGTCAGGATGTAGCCCTTGTAAGATGCAAAAAGGGACTTCTTGACCCTAATTTTTGCTACTATTTGATTTCTTCTTCTATTGTGCGACAGCAGTTGAGTGCTGCTGCACAACAAACGAAAATACGCCATACATCTCCCGAAAAGATCAAAGACTGTACCGTTTGGGTTCCAGATTTTGATGTTCAGAAGAATATAGGGCGTATTCTCACTGATATAGACAATAAAATCGCTATCAATCGTCGGATAAATGATAATTTACCGATGCTTGACCGTTCATCAAGAGGGGCAAGAGTTCGTCGCGCTGCTTAGTCAAGCTCATTATTTCTTGATTGTTTTTTACTATTGCATCGAATATCGGGCATAGCTTTTCTTCTAATTTGTTTGCAATATCAACATTTGACGGCAAGGCGATTGTACTTTGTTTTAAATGGTCTTGCGTTATATGTCCCATCGTTGTTTTTCTTGCTTCTGCCATTTGCTTAAATACTCCAATGTAATGCTTTAGTTGGTAAAAGTAAAAAGAACGAGGATAGCCATTCTTTGATGTTACCTTGAAAATATGCTGATTTAGTCCACCATTACCATACGCCCATAGCATAACCTCCAATGATGCCGACCAAGAAAACAAAACATCGCCATCATATACTTTTACATTTTCTGGAATATCGGCTTTTACCCATTCTGTATCGGGTGATAAACCATCGTGCATTTCCTTAATCTTGATAACAGGAAGTTTGTTTTCGCCTGTGGGTCTGTATTTTTGGCAAGCTAATCCGTTTGTATATTCCGCAATATCCAATAAAGTTCCACAAAGCCAACCTTTAGGAATGTTACGTTTCAACTTCTCGTTCCACACCATTTCACCGCCACTTGATTTATACGGCTTGCCCTCCTCATTTGGGAAGTCAAACTGCACAAACCAGTAGTCGTAGAGTTGCTTTGCCATCGCCTCTAAATTATCATTTATCTGCTTGTTGAGTTCAATTTTACGGTCAATGTCAGCCAACACATTTCCAATGATATGCTGTTCCTCTATAGATGGGAGCAATACAAGTATGTTGCCTATCGTATCATTGGAAAGAGTGTAACGCTGACCACTACCAGAAGCATTATTTTCAAAATACTTCTGGATGTAGCGAGTGTGCATAAAAGCATTCAGATATTTTCCGTTAACAATAGCAGAATTGGGAATAATCAAGGCACAATGATAACCAAGAACGACATTCTCGAAGTCGTCGGCGATATAAGTGGCAACACCTATATCGTCCCTTGTTTCACTATCCTTTGTTATTGCAACCATGCCTTTGCCTATTGAGCACTTGTCAATTTCTGTCTGTTTGGCTGATGCTGCCATAAACGACTTTGCTTTTTCTTTGGTGACAGCCCAGTTGTAATAGACGTCAACAAAGTTGCACAGACGCACAGGTGTTTCACCCTCTATTGTTTTCTTGTCAACACCGCTAATCTCAATTTTAGCGATGTCGGCAAGTTTGTATTTTTTTAGTTCCATTTATTCCATTATATTGTGATAGTAGTCAGGTGTTTCCAAAATGGAAATATCTGCCCATTAATCACTATTATGTAAATCTTTGTCACTTTTCTAAATCTTCAACAGATTTCTCTATTTCCTCAATCTGCGGCAATGCCGATGCTACATCAGCAAAGAGTTTTTCCGTTTCATATTGTGCAATACCCATTGGTTGGGTAATGCCACGAAGTGAAAACTCAGCTTTCTTGTTGCTCTTGGTTCGGCAAAGAAGCAAGCCTATGGTAGGTTTGTCTTCTGGCGACTTTACCAAATCGTCAACAGCCGAAATATAGAAGTTTAGTTTGCTTACAAACTCTGGCTTGAACTCCACAGCTTTCAATTCCACTACAACATAGCAATGCAATTTGAGGTGGTACATCAATAAGTCGATATAGTAATCATCACCGTCAACCGAAATATGGTATTGTCTGCCTATATAAGCAAAACCGCGTCCCATTTCAAGGAGAAAATCGGTAATCTTGCTTGTCAAAGACTTTTCTATATCCAGTTCGTTTTGCAATGCAACTGTTCCAATGAATGAAAAGTTGTAAGGGTCTTTGAATATGTAGCGAGCCAAGTCTGACTGAGGGGGTGGCAATGTCTGCTCAAAGTTGTTGATGGCATGACCTTTTGCATGGATATACCCATTGTCTATCTGAAGGAGCATCACATCACGACTCCACCCATTTTGGGCTGTTTCCGTTATATAGTAGGCACGTTGTGCTTCGTCTTTCACCTTGGGTAGCAATGAGATATGATGATACCAAGATATTTGTGCAAGCGGTACTTGCACAAAATCCTTACCTTCACCCTCTAATTTTGCAAGTGTCGCTTGCAAAATTGGCAGTTCTTTTAATTTTGCAAGTGGCACTTGCAAAAATGGAAAATCAGGATATTGCATGGCGAAACTCTTCATATAGCCAAGGTTGCGTTTGGAATAGCCACGGTCATCTGGATAACGAGAGATTAAATCCTTTGACAGTTGTTCTATGACCTGTTTACCCCAACCTTCCTGTTCCTGTTTCTGCAATATGCTTTTCCCTATATTCCAATATAGCGACAAAGTACCCATATTGACACTAATAGCTGTTTTCAACTTTGCAGTGTCAATTAGATGCTCAATGTTTTTACGCCATTGAACATAGCCTGTAGGCAACAATGTATTGCTGTCTTTTGTTATTTCGTTCATCCTGTTATTCCTTTCCAACATTTTCATTGAAACCGATACAATCCAACTGCTTCATAATCTCTTCTTCTAAACGGTGACTTTCGCTGAATTGCTGTCTTAGCGTGGTCTTGAAATTATCCATACGACGGTTGAACTCATCTTCTGTAATATCCACATAGTCAATCTTGATGTCGAAATACTGACCAGCGGAGAAACTGTAGCCCTTCTCCTTTATCTCATCAAAAGTTGGAGTGACAGAGAAGTCTTCAACCACCTCCTTGTTGCGGAATGTGTTGACAATCTGTTGTATCTCCTCTGTGCGCAGTTTTGTCTTTTGGTTGCCATTCTCTTTGATTGTCTCACCAAGTTTGCTTGCATCAATGAGTACTGGTTTATCTACGCCAGATTTGTCAATGAACACCACACTTACATTGGTGCCTGTATTTGCAAAGATATTACTTGGCATACTTACCACACCACGCAGAATGGACTTCTCGCCATCGACCAAGTGCTTACGTATCTTGAAAGCGATACCACTTTTAGCCGTGATGAAACCCGTAGGCACGACAATAGCCGCCTTACCGTCCTCTTTCAGACTGTAAAGTAAGTGTTGGAAGAAGCACAGATAGATTTCCATGCCTTTCTTGTTTTTGGAAGGAATGTTTGGAATGCCAGCAAAGAAACGCCCCTTGTAACTATCGGTCTTCAAATCGCTATGATAGTCGGAGAAGTCCAACTTGAAAGGTGGATTGCTGACAATATAGTCGAACTTACGCAACGAGCCATCCTCATTCTTGTGGAATGGATGCTTTAGCGTGTTACCCTGTATTACATGTGTCAGAGAATGGCTCATGCTGTTAAGGATAAGGTTCAACATCATCATTGTTGATGACTTATCGCTGATGTCCTGTGTATAAACTGTGCAGTTTTGCTCACCGATGGCATGAGCCAAGGCGATAACAAGTGTTCCTGTACCTGCCGATGGGTCATAGCAAGTCACGCTCCTTACATCTTCCGATGGATCAACAAGCAGTTGAGCCATGATAGCTGCAATAGCGTGAGGCGTGTAGTATTCGGCATAGTTGCCACCACCATTGGCATTGTAATCTTTTATAAGGTATTCAAATATCGTGGAGAAGAAATCATAGCCAGCTTCAAAGGCATTCTCAAACGAGAAACTTGCCACATCACCAATTAGCGAACGGCAAAAGGCATTCTTCTTGTTCGTTCCACCAGAAACCACATCAGATATAGGCTTCATAATGGAAACTCTGGTCTCGTCCTCATTGAGGATATAGAAGATGTCTGAGTTTTCGCTTGCTATACTCTCCAATGTAGAATCGAACAGCTCGGCAAACTTATCCTCGTTCTGTCGCTTGGCAAGGAACGGAATAAGATGTTCCTTTTTCAAGATGATTGTGTCGAGCATGGAATCGCACATCTCCTCATAATCATCTTCCGACATGGCATCAAGAGCTGCAAAGAAATCCTCGGCATTAGCCAGTTCTGGTTTTTCTTTTTTAGCCTCATAGATAAACTTGTCATTAAGGAACTTGTAGAGGAAAATCTCCACAATAACCACATATTCGTTACCGCTACCAGCGAGTCCGTTCTCTGTGGTAGTCTTTTTCAAGTCATCAATCAGCGCATAGGTCTGATTTTTTATTTCTTCTATATTTTTCATTCGTTTGTTATCTTGCTATTTGATATTCTCTGTTTATTATCTCACTCACATACTTGCGCACCTCCCGGTCGGTCTTTACCGCTTCTTCCTTGAAATGGCGTGTGACGTAAGTAAGGATGTTCTTCTTGAAATACTCTGGAACTTCCAAGATGGATTGGTTATGGAAATACACATCGTCCACATCTTCCTTGATGGCAAGCAGAATGATGGTCATTTTCTCCTTTTCCTCCGTCCATGCGTAGTTGCGTGGCGTAACCTTGCGTTCGGTTTCTTCCTTGTCTTTCTCTTTCAGGCGTTTCTCCACACGCACAAACTTGGTATCACCATTGTACTTGATAGCTTCCAAAGCGTCACGTTCATTCAGTTTCTTGATGCGACGCAGAATGTCATTCACGTTCTGCACCTTTTTGTGCATATTAAACTCCTCCTGTGACTCCATTTCCTTTTTACGGAACAGGCGCAGGAACTCTTCCAAGATAGAGCGATATTCTGGGTCATCGGTGTCAACACACGCTTTCAGTTGCTGTCGAGCGTGTTCCACGCTTTGCTTGTATTGTTCCTGTATCTCCAACTCACCCTCGCCACGCTTTTCAAAAGAAAACTCAATGTTTTCCAATGCCATATTGAGCAGTTGCTTTGCATTGGCGTTCTCATCGGAATTGTCTATGAAGCCCAACAGGTCAAGACGGTTCTTCGCTGCCTTTATCAAGTTGTGAATGTCGCTGATTTCCACAACCTCGTCAGCGTTAGAGCCTTGCGAAGTAAGCATGTTCTGCAAACTCCGCATATCTTCAAGAGAGTTGAGGACTGTGCGGACAACATTTCTGTCATCTTCCAAATTGAGTTGGCGAGAGAAGATTTCTGGATTGCCCAGTTCATAGTTGTCAAGCACTTTCTTGGCATCATCAACCCTTTTCTTGGCTTCGTCCATTGACACCAACAAGCGATCGGTGTTCTGTATATTGTCTTTGCCAACCTCATGTTCAAGTTCTTCTTGATACTCCTTGTTTGTCTTGCTGTATTCCTCCTCAATGTTGGCGAAATCCACCACATAGCCATACTTCATGTCCTTGTATGGGCGGTTTACACGTGTCAATGTCTGGAGCAAGTTATGCTCCTTGACCATACGGTGCAGATACAATTTCTTCAAACGTGGAGCATCAAAGCCTGTCTGGAGCATCTGGAACACAATAAGCAAGTCAATTTTGCCATCCTTGAACAGTTCTATCCACTTGGCACGAGTTTCTTTGTCGAAACTGTCGTATGTGATAAGTGCAGCACGATAGCAACCTTTCTTACAAGGCTTTTTCTTGACTTCCATTTCGCCAGCACTGATACTTTTGTACACGATTGAACCGTCCTCGTCCGTTTCGTTGTCAAGTTCGCTTTCATCGGCATACTTTTCAAGGAATAGTCGGTACATGAGTTGTGCCTGTTCCTTGCTATTGCACACAACCATACCGCCTAACGTGTTGTCTTCGTTCTTTTGGCGGAATGTGCGCAAGTCTTCTATGATATAATCAAGAAGCGGTTGCACATACACATGGTGGGCATACACATCGCTTTCCTTTACGCTGTGTACCTTTACACGGATGCTGTTCAAAGCCTCTTTCAACTTGATTTTATAGTTTGAGCCTATATCTTCACGTATCAGTCGGCGTGTATAACCGTCAGCAATGGACGCATTATAGAAATAGGTGTGTATGTAATCACCGAAAATATCTTTGGTGTTATACTCCTTGCTGATGATTGGTGTGCCTGTTAAGGCTATCTTGACGGCATTCGTATCACTGGATATGAGATTTTTAAGGAAACTGCCGTCTGGACTGTAATTGCGGTGTGCCTCGTCTATGAAATAGATGCGCTGCACAGGTACATTGTAGGCATTCTTTGCCAAAGCCTTTGAATCGTTGGAGAACTTTTGTATGTTCACTACGGTTATCTCAGGCTTACCCTCTCTGTTCTGAGTGGTCAAACCGCTGCTTATTATATTTGCAAAAGCCCCCTTATCCTGCACGGAATTGACTTTCAGACCACGATACGAAAACTCCCTTTGGGCTTGTATCATCAAGTCCAGTCGGTCAACGATAAAGAAGAACTGCGGAACAATCCCTTTTGCTGAATAATAATCCGTCAGGTATTTCACATTATAGAATGATAAGGCAGTCTTTCCGCTACCTTGCGTGTGCCAAATGATACCTTTGTTTTTGCCAGTCTCCAAATACCTCTCTATGGCTTTTGTTGCGAACAACTGCGGATAGCGCATGATGTGCTTTTGCAGCCCGTTGGGATAGTCAACGTATGCGATGCCATATTTCAAAAGAAAATGGAAACGATTGAAAGAAAACAGACTGTCACAAATACGCTTGGTTGGAGTATTTGCCAGACAGTTAGTCTTGTATTCACTGCTGTTCTTATATTGCGGCACATTGTTGTCACGCAAAAGGACTTCTTCCTCTTCGGGCGTTACTTGGTGAATATGCCGTGCAGTAGGGAAACTGTCCTGTCCCTCCTCACGGAAACAGTTGTACTTTGTATTCTTCTTTCCGATAGTGGCATAGAAAGCACCGATAGTTGGCGTAACCTCATTATTGTCATATTCCATATCGTTACTGAACACCATTATCTGTGTGATATTCAAGAAGCGACGGTATTGTGGATTGACAAAACGTTGTTTCATGCGGTCTGTTTCCGCTTGTATGCCTTTATGGTTATTCTCTTTCTTTACCTCAATGAAAGCCAATGGCAAACCGTTTACAAAAATCGTTATGTCGGGACGGTAGTTGTCGCTGTCCTTGCTGCCACAAGTCATTTCTGTGGCAACCTGGAAAGTGTTGTTCTTATAGAAATTTACAGGAGAGGACAAATCTATAATCCTTTCTCCAGTGTTCAACAGTATTTCATTGTAGAACTGTCTGCCCAAATCGTCATTCTGCAATGACTTTTGTATTTTGACAAGCATATCCTCTGCATCCTTTTTCTCCGCCTTAGGATTGAGGGTGCAGTAAGCATCTGTAAAATAATCCGTCAAAATATTCGTTAGTGGGTCAAACTCCGTTTTAGGAGCCTCCACATATTTTGTTTTCAGTCCTTTCAAGGAAACATACTTGAAACCCATACCCATTAGGTGCATGAGTGTGGGGAACTTTACCCTGCTGTCCTCGCAGAACGCTGATTTTGCATCTTTTGCCATAGTCATACGATTTTATTTATCCACTATGAGGTCTTTCATACTGACAGAGAGAATATCGGCTATCTCGTTTAGCAATTCCAATGATGGCTGCTTGCGGTTACTGCAATAGGCATTTATGGTGCTGAAACTTTTTCCGAGTTTCTTTGCCAATTCGGTTTGGGAGACTTCTTTCTCAACCAGAACCAGTTTTATTCTGTTCAGCTTCATTTTTCAAACCTTTATTTCATATAATAACGCAAATGTAGCACTTTTATTTCATCAAACCGCTCGTTTTATGCTATATTTAGTGATTATGCGAGTGTTTTTGTGGTTTTGTAGCTAAATCAGAACGAAATAAGGGAATAAAGAGATTTTATCCTCCTTACTCCCTTCCTTTTCTTCCCTAATTTCCAAATACCTTTTCCACTCGCTTGACGGCATCCGCTCTCATCTGCATGGCTACGGAAGCATATATCTGTGTTGTCTTAACACTTTTATGACCCAATAGTTTGCTCACAGTCAAGATGTCACATCCTGCGAGGATAGCCAACGTTCCAAAAGTGTGCCGACTTGTGTGAAATCCGAGAACCTTTGTAATGCCTGCTCGTTTAGCCATATGCTTCAGGGCTCTGTCACAGTTGCAGATTTGCGGTGTGTTGAACACAAGGCTATCTTCACTTTTATCTTCTTTGTCGGGCAACCATTCCAATGCCTTTTTGCCTAATGGTATCAGAATGGGGTGCTTGGTCTTTTGCATACGAGGCAAATAGATAGCCAATCCTGCATCAGTTTGGCGAATATCCTTCCATTTCAAAGCGGATATGTCGCTATGCCTTAAACCTGTAAAACAACAGAACATATAGCATTGTTTGGTTGCAGGACTGCCTGTTTCAACAGAAGCCAATGCCATGACTTCATCTTTTGTCAGTGCCACTATATTGCTCTCTGCCTTGCTGACCCTTTCCCTTTTATCCAATGAAGCAAAAGGATTTGCACTTATCAGTCCGTTTCTGACCGCCTTATTCAATATGGTGTTGAGTGTAGTCTGTATTTGGTGCATGGTGGACTGTGCCAACTTCTGAGGGTTGCTTGGAGACTTTGGCGAAACATAGATGTCCCTCATATAGTTCAAGAAGCCCACATATATGTTTTTATTGAAGTCTATCAATCGTATGCCACTTTTATGGCTGTATTTCATATATTGGTGCATGATGGCTATCAGCTTCCATACATTCTTGATGTAGTTCTGAGAATACGCTTGGCTGTCAACCAATCCCTTGTGATAATCAAGCAGCCATTCATAGAAAACAGGCGATGCCTTTCTCAATGCCGTTTCATCTGGAGACTTTGCCTCCTTATGAATATCAAGGAGTCTTTCAGCCTTTATAGCGACCGCCTTTTTCATGGCGTTCTTGTTCTCTCGCTTTGCGTCTTCGTTCACCTCTGGAACAAGGTACAAATGCAGTGACTCATATTCCCTTTTACCATTCTCATAGCAGTCAAGATATAGCGACTGACTGCCATTTTTTAACACTCTTGTTCTTATCTCTATACTCATATTTAGTTACCTTTTTTATTAGTGCTAATCAAATAGATTATCAACCTTGTTGACCGCCTCCACTTTTTTCTCGTCCACTATCTTGCTGTATATCTGTGTTGTAGAGACATTGCTATGCCCCAATAATTTGCTTGTTGTATAGATGTCAACTCCAAGTGTCAGCATTATCGTGGCGAAGGTGTGGCGGGAGCAGTGAAACGAGATATGCTTTTTAATATCAGCATTTTGCATCCATTTACGAATGTCGTGACATACCGTTGGAGTGCCTGGTAAAGTGAATATCGGCTCGTTCGGGTCTTCCTTTTCATTAAGGCAGTTCAGAGCCTCTTTTGATAATGGAACATTGACGAGTTTGTTTGTCTTCTCCATGATCGTGCGGACAAACTTTGTCTTTCCGTCAGATGCGAGAAACACCTTCTTCCATGTGAGCGCACGTACATCACCCAAGCGCAATCCGGCAAAACAAGAGAAGATAAATGCCTTTTTTACTTCCGTGTTGGCGCAGTCCGCTTTCATAATGGCTTTTAGCTCGTCAATGGTCAGATATTCTCTTACGCTTTCGGCTGGCTGATGCTTCTCCTTAGCATCCAACAGTTTCATTGGATTGCTTACTATGATACCCTCACGCACTGCCTTGTTCAACGCTCCATTGAATACCGCCTGATGATGATGGGCGCAACCTTGACTGATAACAGCTGTAGCGTCTTTCTTCACTCCATGATGTGCCGTTTTCAAAAACTTCACGAAGCCACGGCAGAAATCAACATCTATTTCTGACAAACAGATATTGATGTCGCCAGTCGTGGCAAGGTACTGTTCTATCTTGTGGCGCATCTCCTTTCTGCCTTTCAATGTGGATTTGGCAAAGTTGCCGTCCGACTCCTCATATTTGCAGAGCCAAGTCAGCAGTGGCATATTCTCCTGCTTGATTTTCTCCCATTGTTTGATGCCACGGTTCTGCAGCCCCAATATCCTTTCTGACTTCACCTTGTTTGCCACTTGCATAGCGTGTCTGTTTTGGTCTTTTGAAATCGGGTCTTTCTCTGGAACGAGGTAGAGCGACAGTGACTCGTATTTTCTGACACCATCTGAATAAATGTCGAGATAGAGGCTGATATTTCCATTCTTCAACTTGCGCTGACGAATGCGAACAGGCTCTTTCGGTTTTGATACTTTCTTTTGTCTTCCCATGCTGTTATATGCTTTTATTTGTTTCTATTTTATGTCCCCATTCGGGTTTCTCTGAGGTCAAAGTTATAAAGATTATTTTGTTTCACGTAACAAACGTGCAACAAAAATGCACCAAAAATAGATTTTTAACAGTCAAGGAAATAAAAGAAATCAAATCAAAGAAGTATCTGTGTATCAATGCGATAACGTGTATTTCTTTTGATTTATTACGACTTTGTTTTACGCCATAATATCCTCTACTTCGTCGGCTTCTATGTGCTACTGTTATTCGACATTGTACTGTGCATACAGGTAGAAAACCTGACGGCAATCACAGCAAGCGAACAGACAATGGCGGCCTACTTGCAAAACAGCTTCTTCTCCGCCGGCTACTTGATGGCGGCAAGTATCGTGGCACTGAAATGCCTAAACCTCGTGCCGGACTTGGCAGCATGGATGATACCTGAAGGCGACACGGCCTTCTCTACACGGAACTTTGGAGAAGGTGTGGCGCAGCAGGCCAAAATGACGGCTACGGGCGGTATCGGCTCGATGATGAGATAATGATAAACCTAATATTAAATATCCAAAAGATGAATGTACAACAGAAAATTGAGAAATGGTGCAGGAACGAGCGTTTCGTGCACTATGCAAATGAACGCATAAGCGAAGAACTCGTTTATGCACCTAACCACCGAATTGATCCGGAATATGAAGAACTGGACGAAGCCATTACATGGGACAACCGATATATTGTCCCTATGATGACTTACCTTACCTATCGTCTGCAACTGGTCAAATTGCAGAAAAATGCCAAGAATCGAAACCGCCGTGTCTGGTGGATATTCGTGCATGTAATCATGCGGGAAGATTACACACAGCTTTTTGACGGGAAGTTCGAAAAATTTCTGACGGAGTTGCATGATACAGTCATGACAATGTTACATGACGAATACACACGATTGTCTAACAAGAAAAAATAAAGGTATATGGTCATCAAACATTTGGAGAATAAAATCCGACTGGTGGGCATCATCTGCACTGCTTTTCTTGCAGGGTGTATCATCATCAGCGTATCAAGTATCTGGACTGCCCGGACAATGGTGACGGACGCGCAGAAAAAGGTGTATGTGCTGGACGGAAATGTACCTATACTCGTAACCCGCACGACGATGGACGAAACACTGGACGTGGAGGCCAAGAGCCACGTAGAAATGTTCCACCATTACTTTTTTACTCTCGCACCGGACGACAAATACATCCGCTATACGATGGAAAAAGCGATGTACCTGGTCGATGAGACGGGACTGGCACAGTACAATACCCTCAAGGAAAAGGGATTTTACTCCAATATATTGGGTACGAGCGCGGTGTTCTCGATATTCTGTGACAGTATCTCCTTTGACAAAAAGAATATGGAGTTCACCTACTATGGTCGGCAGCGAATCGAGCGCCGGAGTAATATCCTGATGCGCGAACTGGTTACGGCAGGGCAACTTAAACGTGTGCCGAGAACGGACAATAATCCGCATGGACTGCTCATAGTAAACTGGCGCACATTGCTGAACAAAGATATCGAGCAAAAAACAAAGAGTAACTATTAAATCACCAAAGATATGAATATCAAAGGATTCAAACGGATGTTGTTCGGCGAGAAGATGCCGGACAAAGATGACCCGCAGTACAAGGAACGCTACGAGCGAGAGGTGCAGGCCGGGCATAAATTCGCCAAGGCGACACGCATCGACCAAGCGGCGGCCAAGGTGCAGGGCTTTGCCAACGCACACCGGACGCTGTTTCTGGTCATCGTCTTTACATTCGTCATCGGAGCTTTCGTATGGAACGCCTACCGCTTGGTAACTGTGTACAGACACAGTCCGGTAAGTCGCACGGCGACGGAAAAGCAGGATTCAGTGCTTCGGGAACGGCACAAGCTGTTGCAGGAAGTCGAAATAAGGGAACATAAAAACAGAGGGGACAAACCATAGTAAAAAGAGTACTTATGAATACACGGCTTGAAAAATCAGTCCGTTCGTCAGACGAATGGTACACGCCAAAGGAGATACTGGACGCATTGGGCAAATTCGACCTTGACCCTTGCGCTCCCATCCATCCGTTGTGGCCGACTGCCGAGGTCATGTATGACCAGAACATAGATGGGTTGTCCCAGATATGGGAAGGGCGTGTGTGGCTCAATCCTCCCTATTCGCGTCCTCTTATCGAGCTATTCGTCCGGAAATTGGCAGAACATGGCAACGGCATTGCATTATTATTCAACCGTTGCGATTCCAAAATGTTTCAGGACGTCATCTTTCCAAAAGCGACGGGAATGAAATTCCTACGCCACCGCATCCGATTCTACCGACCAGGCGGAGCACGAGGTGACTCTCCCAGTCGCGGTAGCATCCTATTAGCTTTCGGAGAAGACAACGCAGAGATACTGAGAAATTGTGCCATTGAAGGCAAATATGTACAACTCAATTAAAAGATGTATAATGAAGATATTGGAGAAAATCAATTTTCGCCAGCCGAAATATATGCTTCCCGCCATCCTTTATTTCCCCCTGCTCGGCACGTCTTATTTCATCTTCGACCTGTTTCAGACAGAAACGATAGAAATACAAGACAAGGCGTTGCAGACGACGGAGTTCCTAAACCCCGAATTGCCGGGGGCACAGATCAAGGACGATGGCATAGGCAGCAAATACGAGAATATGGCGAAATCATGGGGTAAGATACAAGACTACTCCGCTGTAGATAACATAGACCGGGAAGAACCCGATAAAAACAAGGAAGAGTATGAATCGAAATACACGCAGGACGACATCGACCTGCTCACGGAAGAACAACAGGAAAAAGCTGCGGCAGCGGAAATTGCCTCTGCCAAGACACGAGAACAGGAAGCACTTGCCGAACTGGAGAAAGCACTCGCAGAGGCGAGACTGAGAGGGCAAAACGCGACTGTACCCCCGGCAGAAACGGACACGGCCAACATTGCTCCACCACAAGGAGCAGCAGCCTCCGGAACCATCAACGAAGAGAGCCGGGCTGTGAAAACGCCATCAGCGGACGAACCGCCCAGCGAGGTGGTACGCAAGGTGAAGACAACCTCGGACTACTTTAACACACTGTCGAAGAATGTCCGTGAACCGAAACTCATCCAAGCCATCATTGACGAGAACATCAAAGCGGTGGACGGCTCGCGCGTGAGGTTGCGCCTGCTTGACGATGTGGAGATTGGCGAGTGTGTGATAGCAAGGGGAACATACCTGTACGCTACGGTAAGCGGATTCTCATCCGGGCGCGTGAAAGGTAATATCAGCAGCATCCTCGTGAATGACGAATTGGTGAAAGTGAGTCTCTCACTCTATGATACAGATGGCATGGAGGGGCTGTATGTGCCCAACAGCCAATTCCGGGAAACGAGCAAGGATGTAGCAAGCGGGGCAATGTCGGGCAATATGAACATGAGTATGGGAAGTACAACAGGAAACAGCCTTGCACAATGGGGGATGCAGGCGGTGAACAATGCCTACCAGAAAACAAGCAATGCCATTAGCAAAGCTATCAAGAAAAACAAAGTCAAGTTGAAATACGGAACTTTCGTGTATTTAGTGAACGGACAGGAAAAAAGGAATTAAAACGATGATGACATGGAAACAGATTTATCAGAATATCACAAAGGTACGGATGGGCTTTATTATGCGGACTATATAGCCCCAAATAAAGCCGAAACATTTATCGGAAAACTTGTGAGTACCGAATGGTGGCATCACAGAGGGCAGTTTGCCCTAATATGCAACTTCCGAACAGAAGACAGACGGAGGATTGCCTTATTCGCTTTTCAAAAACATACCGGTTTTTACGGACCAAGATACGGGAATGTTAATTTCAAAACAGTGGAGAAGGGCACTCTTTGGCAATGTGAAATCCAAATGACCCGGACGAGACGTTGTACTTGGGCGCGTGCCAGGCAGATAAAGAAATGAAGCGAAATAGGGAAAAGAAATCAATATAAATATTTTTAATCATGTGCCTATGAAATCTTCAAACTACTTAAAAAAAATATACGGGAATCCGACAGATGAAAAATATACACCGGGATATGGTGTATTACCCATTATCAAATATATACCTGAAGGCAAGATAGTCTGGTGTCCTTTCGATACGAAGCACAGTGAGTTTGTGCAGAAATTCAAGGATGCCGGTTTCCATGTCGTGTATTCCCATATCTATAACGGACAGGATTTTTTCAACTATGAACCGTCCCAATGGGATATACTCGTATCCAATCCTCCTTTCAGCCGGAAAGTGGAAGTCTTCGAACGCTGTCTGAAACTCGGAAAACCATTCGCCTTGCTGATGTCCAACTATTGGCTGAACAACGTAACACCCTGCCGACTTTTCCAGAATACTGATCTGGAATTACTCATGTTCGATAAACGTATTCAGTTCGGAAAAGGGAAAAACGTACCGTTCAACAGCAGCTATTTCTGCCATAAAATACTTCCGAAACAAATCATATTCGAACAGATAGATGTTACGGACAAATCTCCAAGTTGTATGCAGGATGACATCCCAGATAAGGCAAATATCAATCCGCAAGAGAATAAAGCAATCATGAATTTTCAATTATAACTCTGTATTTCAATGAAAAGGAATTTATTTGGCATTATGCTTCTATCAGGTATTTCCATTTTACCGAAAGCTAACGCACAAACTACCTACGAAGAAATGGAACAACTGACGGTGAACGAACAGATAACAACTGTCATCACGGCATCGGAACCGGTGCGTTTCGTGGATATTTCCACTGACAAGGTGGCGGGCGATCAGCCCATTGACAACATCATTCGCCTAAAGCCCAAGGAAAGCGGACACGAGGATGGTGAAATACTCGCCATCGTCACCATTGTGACGGAACGATACCGCACACAATACGCACTGATTTATACCACAAGGATGAAAGAGGCAGTAACGGATAAGGAGATATTGCTGCAAGAGCGTAATGCGTACAACAATCCGGCAGTCTCAATGTCCGCTGCCGACATGACACATCATGCACGGCGCATCTGGAACTCACCTGCAAAAATCCGCAACGTAGCTACCAAAGCACACCGCATGGTGATGCGTCTGAACAATATCTACTCGGTGGGTGACTACTTCTTCATAGACTTTTCCATCGAGAACAAGACGAACATTCGTTTTGACATTGATGAGATACGGATAAAGCTGACAGACAAGAAACTCGCCAAGGCAACCAACGCACAGACTATCGAACTGACACCTGCCCTGGTTCTGGAATCGGGCAAGACATTCAGACACGGCTATCGGAATGTGATTGTCGTGAAAAAGATGACCTTTCCCAATGACAAGCTACTGACCATCGAAATGACGGAGAAACAGATTAGTGGCCGTAACATCAGTCTGAACATCGACTATGAGGATATACTGGCGGCAGATTCGTTCCATGCAGATTTATTGGAGGAGGAATGACTATGAAAAAGACAATCATCGTGATAATTACCTGCGTGTGTATCGCTGCAAGTGCAAATGCACAACAAGGTAGCGGACGCCTCTCGCTTGGCACAGGGCTACTCTACAAGAACGGCATGGATATAACGCTCGCCTACGAACACGAAATGAACTATCGCCATACGTGGGAGTTCTTCGTCAACGGCTATCTACAATGGGCAGAGTGCGCTTCGTGCGGGCATATCTGCCCGGAATCATTTTGGCGAAACTACCGCAGCTACGGTTTTGGCGTGGCCTACAAGCCGTGCATGACGCGGGGACGCAACCACTATGGCAGTCTGCGTATCGGAGCTTCAGCCGGAAGCGACATGAATAAGTTCCTCGGTGGCCTGCACTTCGGTTACGAACACAACTATGTGCTACGGGCCGGATGGACACTGTATTGGCAAGTGAAAAGCGATGTGATGATAAAAGGTGCGGACGTGCTGCGAGCAGGTGTCGTGCTGGGTGTGAAACTACCTATAAAATAGGGAAACAAAAAAGAAAGCAATATGATACGAAAGATACATTTGGTGGCAGCGGCAACGGCTGCCGTGCTTTGCGCTGCCTGTGACACGCATATAGACGTACCCGATACAGCAGTTCGTCCAGGACATATCCTCTGCGAGGATGGAACAGCCTTGCCTTACGCACAATATGAACAATCGGGGAAAAAAGCGATAGCGGTTGTCTTCGATACCGAAAAACGCGGAGATACGGAGGGGGACGGTTATGCAGTTTACCTGTGGGACATTGCTCCACAGGCATTCGCCGACAGCCTCGGCATCGCACAAGGCACATCGGCTGACATCATGGCTTATGATGGCAATGAGAATACATTCGCACTGTATGATACACAAGAAACCGCTTCGCCAATGGCAGAAGCGGTTTTCGACCTATGGCGGTACGGGCAGAGTGCCTATGTACCGTCCGTGGCAGAGATGCGGCTGCTCTACACCATGCGAAAGATAATCAACCCTGTCATCGAACAATGTGGCGGTGAGCCGTTACCACTGGATGAAAACGACTGTTGGTACTGGACATCCACAGAAGTCGAAAAGCAACAGACAGCCAAGGCATGGCTCTATTCCATGGGGAGCGGCGCAATGCAGGAAACACCTAAAGTACAGGCGCACAAAGTACGCCCTATAATTACCATAAACGAATAAAAGATAGAAAGATATGAAAGATACGGATATATTTTTCAGCATAGCATTGATGATATTGGGAATTGTCCTCATGTATAAGTCCATGAAAGGTAATTCATGCCGACAAATACTGGCAAAACTCGCAGATTCCATAGCATCGGATAAAGAAGATATTAATTTTCAAATTAAAAGGTTCGGCTACCTTTTGGACGAAATGACTGCCGATAATGAAAAAAATTCAATCTTGAAGCGTCATGCCGACAGACTGGAGGAACTTGTCACGCAATTAGACCGCACACGAAACGAGCTTGAAACAAGTAATCTGTCAATGGCGGATATTAACGGAGAGTTGAAAAGAAGTAATGCCGAACTTGTAAAGAGAGCAACCCAATTACGCAATGAGATACAGCAAGACGAGCTTGTCATCCAAAAGATGCAAGAACGCCTTGATTCTCTCAAAAGAATCAAAGTGGGGCTTGAAATAGCCCTGAATAACATTCAGGCAGAAGAAGTACACTATCTCTCGGAACCGGTATTCAGTTTGGGTATTACCCCATCCATCAAAAGCCATCTTGAATCTCATGGAATATTATATATCGGAGACCTGATTCATCTTAACGAGCAATATCTCATGGAAATCTGGGGTATCGGTCCGGTAACACTTGATAAGATAAAAACAAAACTGAACGAGAATGGTGCATGGTTCGGTATGGATGTAATCAGAGTAGGTAATCATTGGTATCGTAGAAAACAAGGACTAATAACAGACTGACTTATGGAAGAAAGTAAGGAATTGCAAGGGTTCTATAAAATATTCCGCACAGTGGTATATGTGTCCGTGCTGCTGGAGTTCTTTGAATATGCCATTGACCCTGCAATGCTCGACCACTGGGGCGGCATACTGACCGACATTCACGGACGCATCAAACAATGGATGATTTACCACGACGGCAATCTTGTGTACAGCAAAATCGCAACGGTACTGCTTATCTGCATCACTTGTGTCGGAACGCGGAACAAGAAGCATCTGGAGTTCAACGCACGCCGGCAGGTGGTGTATCCATTGACGAGTGGGTTATTGCTGCTCGTACTCTCCGTATGGCTGTTCGGCCATACGATGGAAACAAGGCTTTATACCTTACCTCTGAATATCATTCTCTATATGATTGCCTCCATTGCTGGCGTAGTACTGGTACATATCGCATTAGACAACATTTCAAAGTTCATCAAGGAGGGATTGATGAAAGACCGTTTCAACTTCGAGAATGAAAGTTTTGAACAATGTGAAGAAAAAGTCGAGAATGAATACAGCGTAAATATCCCCATGCGATACTACTATAAGGGTAAATTCCGTAAGGGGTGGATTTCTGTAAGCAACTGCTTTCGAGGAACATGGGTAGTTGGAACACCGGGATCGGGTAAGACTTTCAGTATCATAGAGCCGTTTATCCGACAGCATTCGGCCAAAGGTTTCGCCATGGTGGTGTATGACTACAAGTTTCCTACATTGGCGACCAAGCTCTACTACCATTACAAGAAGAACGAGAAACTGGGCAGAGTACCCCAAGGGTGCAAGTTCAACATGATTAATTTTGTGGATGTGGAGTACAGCCGTCGGGTGAATCCAATTCAGGCAAAGTACATCAACAATCTTGCGGCGGCCAGCGAAACGGCGGAAACATTATTGGAAAGCCTACAAAAGGGTAAGAAAGAGGGAGGCGGCGGAAGCGACCAGTTCTTCCAAACCTCGGCGGTAAACTTCCTTGCCGCTTGTATCTACTTCTTCGTGAATTATGAACGTGAACCCTACGATGCCAACGGCAAGCCTCTATATGCGGAAAGACAGCAAGATCCGCAGACCAAATTCTGGAAACCGACAGGTATCGTGCGCGACCGTGAAGGCGGCAATATCGTGGAACCTGCCTACTGGCTGGGGAAGTATTCGGACATGCCACATATTCTGTCATTCTTGAATGAAAGTTATCAGACGATTTTCGAGGTACTGGAAACTGACAATGAGGTTGCTCCGCTGCTTGGTCCATTCCAGACAGCTTTCAAAAATAAGGCAATGGAACAATTGGAGGGTATGATTGGCACGTTACGTGTTTATACCTCGCGTCTGGCAACCAAAGAGAGCTACTGGATATTCCACCGGGATGGCGATGACTTCGACCTGAAGGTGAGTGACCCGAAGAATCCGAGTTACCTGCTGATTGCAAATGACCCGGAAATGGAATCCATCATCGGTGCATTGAACGCTCTTATCCTAAACCGTCTCGTTACCCGTGTGAATACCGGGCAGGGGAAAAATATTCCTGTGAGTATTATAGTGGACGAGTTACCGACACTCTACTTTCACAAAATAGACCGTCTGATAGGTACAGCGCGAAGCAATAAGGTGAGTGTAACGCTCGGCTTTCAGGAACTACCGCAACTGGAAGCCGATTATGGTAAGGTAGGTATGCAAAAGATCATTACGACGGTAGGTAATGTGGTAAGCGGCTCGGCACGTGCCAAAGAAACGCTGGAATGGTTGTCCAATGACATCTTCGGCAAGG
>OHAI01000672.1_pt1 | contig 26953 bp, 32 predicted proteins | sample 1577091 | NCBI WGS metagenome assembly OHAI01 (sample SAMEA3541548, study PRJEB24748) | human gut metagenome | biome: human gut; feature: human-associated habitat; material: faeces | place: China | collected 2012
CGTCAAAGAACTCAATGGTATCTTCATTTTCATTGCGTTCGCCAAAGTGGGTACAGAAGGCTCCAAGCGCAAACATGAGAGCAATGGAGTTTCGTTCGTGGTCTGAAATCTTTGTAGAGTCATCTTTTGGAAGCTTGAGGTTGTTGACTTCTAGGATAGTCACCCGTGATTCATAGTTAAGCCCTGAGGTTGTGCCATCTGAGAAAGCGAGTTCCAAGATGGAGTTTGTCACAATGGACGTCAAGTAGCGACCAACGGAGGCAATCTCAGAAGAGGAAGCCTTCCTTAAGTCTTCTAAGACATGCTTAAACCCGACGTTCTCACCAGCCACTCGACGTTCCACGATAGTATTGATGGCTTCTGTAATGGCTGTTTTCTGGTCCATCGTCACGTCATCGACAGCTTGTAGGAGAAACTCCAGCATGTTCTTTGCGACCTCTACGGCTTGTTCCTTATCAAGAACCACAATGGGGTCTAGGACTCCGTGGTTTGATGGCAGTGAGCTATCTAGTGTTACAAAGTTAAAGTTGTCAATCTGTTTTTTGCGTTCAGGGTAGCGTTGTGCAAATTCAGGGGAGTTGATTACTTCTTGATAGTGGTTTCTGAGTTCCCGTTTGGGGTCAATATAGAGGGTTTTGACATTTTGTAAAGCCACACTTAAAAAGATAATCTGAGCGAGGAAAGATTTTCCTTGTCCTGTCGCACCCGTAATAATGATATGTGGGTTCTTGGTAATCTTTCCAGCGATATCTTCTTTGTTTCCGACTGTGGCATTGTAGAGGACGATATTTTTAGAGGAATCAATGGCTTTAGCGATAGAGTCCCAACGCCCCGTCCAGTTATCTACTCGTCCGATATACCAACCGATACGGTTTCCTGAGGACGTATTGGTAAAGGGCATGAGTTCTGAAAACCCACGAGCTGTAACCATATGTGTCCATGTGCGAGTTTTCTTTTGGAGGTTTTCCCCGTAGAGTAGGGCTTGGAAGAGGTAAGGTCCATCTTGCGAGGCTTCACTGATTTCAACACCCATATCATCAAAGTAGTTAAGGACTACTTGTCGTCTTTGACGAAGCTGATTGACACTAGAAGCAGAGACAATCAGATAGGCGCCATATTCGATGATATCTTCCTTGTTTCCGACTTTTTTCATCAGATCTTTTAGGGAGATAGAACCCATGATGATTTCGTCTTGTTGGACAGTGTCCGTATTTTCAGCTTCTTCCATGATGTTTCGATAACGGGTATTGGAACGTCCCATTCTCCCCTTGATTTTGTTGGTATCAATAAATTCTGCCTTGATGCGCAGTTCTACAGGAAAGTTCAAGCGTTGGACAAATTCTCCCAGGTGAAAGCCGTTGAATTGCACAGGAAACTTTCCAACAGGAAGAATGGTCACAAAGGAAGAACCATAAGGACTTTCGAGCTTGAGGAAGCCTCCTTTTAGGACTTTAATTAGGGTGTCTGTGATGTTAAATTGGGAGCGATTAGCGAGGACCTCCTTCTTATAATGGGGAATATAGCGGAGGTATTGCATCCGTTGGTAGTAGAAGAGTTCTTCATTGCTCAGACGTTTGGCACGTAGCACGGAGAAAGCTTGGAAAATAGTGAATTCGTCACTTCTGTAATCGTCATACCAGGTGGGACTCAATGCGTATTCGTAGCCAAGACCTTTTGCGATTTTCTCCGAGAAGTCATTAAAACTCTCATAGGCCAAGTCTTTCACCGTTGCCCCGTGATTTTGTTTGCGTAAGGTCACGCCCACGACCCAATCAAACTGATAAGGAATTTCCATTTCATCCGTGAGACGGTCAACCGTGTAAAGAAGGAGTTCTTCTCCTAGTTCACGGCTATCATCTGCCAATGCTTCTGAAAAGTCCCTCATTTTTTCTTCTAAGAGATAATCTTTAGGAATGAGTGAAATTTCAAAGAACTTGTTTTTCTGGAGCTTTTTCATCATCTGAGCAACTGTGATTTTATGTTTGTCCTTTTTCTCTTCATCTGTAATGGTGATAGGAGTATTGGGAATGCGGTAATAAGCTACCACTGTTCGGTCTTTTTTGAGGGCCAGATTTTCATGGGTTTCCCTAATCGGATAGGTTAAGGTAATACTCATAGGACCTCCTTTTCTATAGTTTTGTTTTTTCAAAGACAATTTCTTCTACAGGCTCTATTCGGTCTTCATGGTAGATGGCTTTTTGATTGAGCTTGAAATCCCAGAAGTAAATTAGGTAGTCCCCAATGAAAACGTGCATCTTCTTACCGTGTGGCTCATATTCGGTGTAGAATTTAGCAAGTTTATAGGGGAGGTACCAGTAGAGCAGTAGTGAGATAGAGTGTGTGAATTTTGCGAGAGGAACCAGGATGAATCCTCCAAATAGCAACATCGCTACAAAAACGAAGGTAAAGACAATGAAAAAGGATAATTGCATCGGTGTCGCAAAGTACCAAAGGCGAGTTCCCTTTTTTGTCTTGATTTCCTGGATCCAATAGGGGGCGTTCAAGCCCTTACTGTAGTCATAGAGTCTTTCTTCAGCCATACTTAAAGACCTGAATCAATACCAAAGAGTCGTAGGAACCAGCCAACCACTTTTAGGATATCTTGTCCTTTTGCGATTGAGACGATGACGGCGTAGAAGCCAACGACTGAGAAGAGTTGAAGCCAAGAACTGTTTCGCCAAGCTTTAATAGCCAACAAAACAGCGATAGCGGTGAGAATCCAAATCCCATCGCCTTGGAGGAAGGTACGTAGATTGTCTGTATTCATAGAGTTCTCCTAATCTTTATCGTTTGCGTAGTTAAGTGGAATAGTGTGTTCTAGTTTTGTGACATAGTAGCTCTTGTCTTTTTCTGAGAGGGTGAAGGTGAAGTTTTCAGAGTGTGTCGTTCCTCCCACCTCAAAGGTTGCTTGGACATAAGCAATGAGATCAGCCCCATCTTTCTTAAGATAGGTGTAGTCAATCGTTTTAAAGGTGGTATTGGCTACAATAGCAACATTCTTGGCAATGAGGTTGAGGTTATCTTGGTTAGTGGTATAGTTGGTGAAGAAAACCTTGAGGAACTTTTCAACCTTCTTGTGTTGACTGTCTGAGACATGGTCGTTAGCTGTGAGTTGGAGTTGATCGTCTTCGCTAAAGTGTCCAGCTTGTGAAGAGTCAATAGCTGAGAACCAAGGGAGTCCAGAAACGTAGTATTTCCCCTCTTTTTCATCAAAGGGAATATTAAATCCCGTTACCAGTTCTTTTTCCTCGGTGTCTTTGTCATGTTGGATTATTTCCTTGTATTTGACCTTGTAGGTAGCTACCTTACCTTCTACCGTGACTAACTGTGAGTAGAGCAGGCTACTTGGGTTACGCACTTGACCTTGTGCTTTGACGTCTGGGACGAAATTATAAAAGCTGTTAAGGTGTTCAACTTGAGCTTGTTGTTTATCCCCTTCTTGTGGGAGGGTGAAGTAGGCGTAGACATAGTCATTGAGGTAATATTGGAGTTTGTAGTCATATTTACGATTAGCGTCAACAGGCTGTGCCTTCTGTTTTTGAGTCGCTTCAACTTGAGCTTGTAGTGTACCCACTTTATTTGAGAGTGTGATGGCACGTATGGCGCCCATAAGACCAACAAAAAGGAGGAAAGCAATTCCTCCGATAACAGCTATATTGACGTTTTTTTTCGTAGTGACTTTTAGCTTTGGTGGGCCACCTTTCTTCTCCACCTTTTTAAAGTTTAAGAGGTATTCCCTTGCCTTTAGTAAGTAACGTTTAGCTTTTATCATAGGTCCTCCTTCTAGAGACTAGCGAGTTCAATGAGTTTAGACCCTTTAGCATAGAGTCGCTTATTGGCTTTTTCAATCTCACTGTTGATGTAGTAGTAGCCTCGTAACTCATTATGCAGTTGTTCGACTAACTCAGGTTTTAGGTCTTTGGCTTCTTCTTTTTTAAGAAGAGCATTTAGTTCTCCAGCTTTAGTCCAAGCTTGTTTGTGGTCTTTCTTTTTGAGTAATTCTCCGAGTTCGTTGGTAACTTGTCCAACTTTGGTTTCAAACATCGTTTTAGTAGCCATATCAATTTCCTTTCTAAAGGTTTCGTGATTATTTTTGATGGTCTGTTGAATATAAGCAATGAGAGAGGGACGCATCCGTTTATTGAGACTCAGTACCTGACCGTCTAGTGTGAAACAGGCATGTTCATAGTCGTAGAAGCCCCTATCATCTGGAGGTTTTTCAGTACATCTTCCCGCACATTCATAGTAGAAGTCCTTCCCTTTTCTAAGGAGAATATACATGTTCCAAAACTCCTGATCAGGAAGAAGGAGGAAGTCTGCTTGATAGATTTTCTTGAGCATGTCCTTAGCCCTCTAGGAGGTCCTCGTAGCCTAGTGCTTGGTAAATAAAGTCTGTATCAAACCAGAGCCAATCATTGATTTGAGTGTCGGTAGGAGTATTGCCAGAAAAGAGGTCTTCACAGATGGTGGTTAGGGTATCTATGCCACCCCGTTCACGGACAGTGTTTAAGGTACTCAGTCCACCAGACCAGGCTTTAAAGTTGTTTAGTGAATTGATTTCGACTTTGTATTCCATAAGGGATTTCCTTTCTAGTGTTCATAGTGTTTGTTGGTTTTGAGGAGTCTTAAGATAGCCTCCCCACGATCAGTGATTTCACCGCTATTTTGAATCATCTTCATGTATTCTGTTTGCATGATTTTGTCTGCTTCAGAAACGAGTGCAAGAGAGTTTGCGACTTGGTAGGTTAACCAGCGAATGGTTCGTTCAATACTGTAGGGTTGTGGACTGGTTGAGAGTTTCAAGGGTTCGACCCCTCCAAAGAGGGCTTGCCACTTTTCATCGGGTTTATAGGCTCCAAAACGGGTGACACCATCATAGACTTGGATTTCCTTGTTCACGATACCTCTTGCGATTTCTCCGAGGTCCACACCGTTTATGTATTCTTCTACAACTCCTTGGGCTTTCTGGTCTGAAAAGCGTAGTTCGTAGCGGTTCCAGATACCAAAAATCTCCAAGGATTCTTCCAAGGAGATATTTTCCATACGGGCGATTTCGTATCGCTTTTCATAAAAGTTGAAGTAGAGCTGACTTTGACGGCTCCCAAAGTAAAGGGAAAGACCGTGATTGGCTTCCATATCGTCGTTATCGGTGAAGGAACCTCCCCCTGTGATGTTCCATTTTCGAATGGTATCTAGGACAATTTCTTTGGCGTAGAGCTTATCAATGAGCTTGGGGATCTGGATGTGTTCCTTCTCGTGCCCATAGCCTTTATAGAGCTCGTCTAGGGCGATATCAAGGCGTTTTACCCTGACATCCTGGTAGGCATAGAGAATATTCTGAAGAAAGCTTTGCCAAGAAATCCCCTTGTGTTCTAGGAGGAGTTCCATCTCCCGACAGCCCTGACCCGATAGTTGGAGACACGTTTGGTAGTTATTGGTCGCAGACTTATCAAAGAAATCGAAGATCCAAATGTTTCCCCGTTGCCACAAGTGGGTATAATTCATGAGCCGTGTTTCTTGGTCAGTAAATTCGCTTAAGTGACAAAAAAGAAAGTTCTCACAGAAAGTTTCTAAATCTCGTAGACTAGGGAAGGTTAGTCGCAAGTAGTCGATGTGAGCCCTGAGATTGTTTTTGTGACACTCTTGATAATAACCGAGTTTTTCTTTGAGTTTTCGGAACTTGTCAATGGTGAGACCTCTTTCCCCTGCTTCATAGGAGCGGTAAGTTCTTATCGGTAAGTCAACGGCTTGTGCAAAGGCTTTTTGGCTGAGGCCTGTTTGTTTTCTGAAGTTTTTGATCTGAAAGGGACTGATTTTAGTCATTCATGGGAACACCTCCTTTTGACTAAGTGACACACTTTTTGGACCAAAGTGACACACTTTCTAAATCTTGAAATCCCAACTCCCACAAGGAATGAGGAGGGGTGGACGTGGCACTTTGGCCAAATGTAACCCCCCTATTAGAAATAGTGGGAAAATATGAAAAAAAGCCCTTTAGAATGAGGCTTTTGAGGAATACTTCTGTCTTTTGGTAGCTATTTTGGTAGCCAAAGAGATTTAATCGATAAAATCACTTGATATGAGATTGAGTTTATCTGTTAATTCGGAATCGGCATTTGGATATAGATGGCTATAAATACTAAGTGTAGTTTTGACATCAGAATGACCTAATCGTCTTTGAATATATAGGGCATTTACATTGTACTCATTAATGAGTAATGATGCGTGGGAGTGTCTCAAACCTTTTGGTTGAATGTATTTAACTCCTGCACGTTTAGAATATTTTAGAATCTGGTCTCTAATACTACGTTTACAATATGGATTTCCATCAAGTGACAGAATGAATGGTATTTTATCGACTTTTGATTGTCGTTCTTTCCACTCTTTAAGCACGTTTAGAGTATTATCATCAAGTCCAATGGTACGCCTAGAACTTTCAGTTTTTAGCATGTTACGGCGTACCCAATTTTCACGATTGATGTACTGTAAATTGTGATTGATGGTTAGAGTTTTCTTTTCAAAGTCCACATCTTCCCAATAAAGAGCAGTCGCCTCATTTACACGCATTCCCGTAAAATAATAAAGCCAAAAGAGTGTATAAACAAAGTGCTCAAAATAGCTCTCTTTATCAAGGGAGTGTATCACTTTTTGAAATTCGTCTTTTGTCCAAAAATCTATATGTTTTTTTGTGATTGGAATAGGACTAATATTACTCGTAGGAATTTCATGAAAAATCAAACCATATTTTTTTGCGGTTTTTAAAACTTGGTTGAGTAATGTCATTTTGTTTCTTGCATATGAATTTGAATATCTCTCCAATAAATTATTTCTATAATTTATTACATCATAAGTCGTAATTTCTCTAGGTTTTTTCTTGCCAAAGTATTGAATAAATTCATCAAATATAACTTGACGTCTTCGTTCAAGATCCGGACTCGTAGTAGCGTAATAATTTGGCATAAATACTTCTTCCATAAATTGTTTAAAAGTCCATTGCGTATGCTTAATGCTTCCTTTTTGTTGTACCTTATTCAAAGCCCTAGTTCGTGCTTCAAATGCTTCTTTTGCAGTTTGAAAACCACGTCTGCGTTCTTGATATGGTTTACCAGTAGCTAGGTCAACCCCAGCTTTAAAATAATAGGTATATTTCCCAGTTTTATCATCTTTAGTAACACCAGTATACCTAGTTTTTGACATGAAGTTCCTCCAATCCAAGTATTTCTGCTACAACTGATACTGGAACAGTTCCAAGTCCTTTATTGTTATAGAAATCGAAACCACGCTCGACCATAATATGTTTTGCTTGTCGTAAAATATTATAAGCAGTCCATTTTGAAAAACCTAAGTCCATAATTTCTTGTACTGTCATAGTTAATTTATCGTTCATAAGTCAATTTCTCCTTTACTAGTAAATTCTAGGAATTCTCCTATTAATTGCTTTAGTTCATTATTTAATCGTGGGGTTTGTTCTTTAAGTGCATCTTGAAGCTCTAAAGAAAACGAGCTACTATCAAATGCTTTTAGGTGTTTTCTAAGTCTAGTCTTTTTTACTCTTATAGTGTTAGGTTTCAGATAGGGGAATAATTCGGGTAAGAGTGCTGGCTCATGGAGAAAGATATAAGCAAATGCTTTGCTATCATCTGGAACACTTGAAAGACTAAAAAAGCTGAAATTCTCCAATCGTTTCGAAATCTCTGAAATGGTTTCTTTGTTTATAGCTTTTGTCCTAAGTTGGAATTCTAACCGCCACCAAAAAGGCTTACTCTTTATATTTAATTTATCAGCTCTTTTATGACTTAATACCTCGATATTCTTATCGTATAAACGTACTTGAACGTTGCTACCACTAGCACCCCAATATTTACTTTCTATGTTTCCTCCTCTACCATAGAATATTTTATGGCTAACTCCACCTTTGATATGTTGTAAAAAGACTATTTCTGGTCTGTTAAAGATATCAAAAGCAAGATCTAACCGTGATAGTCTAATTTCTAAGCGATTTAATCGAGCGTAGTTCATAATCTGTCTCCAAACTTGTAGAGCCTCAAATTCTTTCAGAGAGTTTGGGTTGAAGTCTAATCGTATGACCTCGTAGCCACCATAAGTCGCTAGTTGAAAGAAAATAAGATTGATACTATCTTCATCAATCATTTTATAAAGAGTAAAATAGCCTTCTCCTAGATTTTCTTGTATGTGAAATTCTTGAATATTACTGTCAATTGATTTTTTTAATTCACGAAATATTCGTCTAAGTGATTGATGGTCACTATCAAAGATTACTGTTAATCGGTCAATACTGATATAAATTGATTTTTCTAGTTTTGATAAATCTACTTTGCTTTGATATTTTCGTAGAGATTGAATAGTATTTCTCAGCTGTAACACCTCCTTTTTATGTCTGAAATAAGCGTAACTCGTTGATGATATTGAGTTTTGCCGACGACTCGTTACTTAGGACGTTGCCTTAAGTGTATCTTTTTACTGGCTGTTAGAAACGCCACCTTTTAAGTGGGAGATTGGGAGAACTTCGTGTCTCGGGCGCTTTGCCTTCGGCTTGCGCCCTTGCACTTGTCTCCCAATCCCCAATTTAAACTAACTAAAATACTTGTCTAGAAAACTCGAAAGCAACTCAAGAGCTCGGAGCTCAATTTCTTCGTTTCGAATGTCATTAAATACATCATCATTTACTAGAATAGTTGTTTCTAAACTAGGTGAATAGAATGAATGAGTATTGCTAATATTATTATCTTTTATTGTGTAATGTGTAGTTGTCATAGTATTCTCAATCTAGCCATATTTCGCTTCTTATGGACTTTGTATTACCATTTTGGTATAATTGTGTTGGTTTTAAACGAAATCCTCAGAACGCTTTGCAGAGCTTTCTGGGGTGTTTTTGCATATTCATAAGCTAACTAGTATTGCCTATTTTGTATGCTTTGTTTCTATATAACCATTTTGGTTATATAAATATAATACATCCATTTTGGTTATAAGTCAATATAAAAGCGAAAGGAATCTTAAAATGTTAAAAGATAATATAAAAAAAGCCCGTTTAGATGCAGGACTTACTCAAAAAGAAGTTGCTGAAAAGTTAGGTGTAGCTCAAGCCCAGTATGCTAGGTGGGAAAACGGAGGGAGAAATCCGAAAGATGAAACAGTAGAAAAATTAGCTGAAATCTTTGGTACGTCTTTTGAGATTTTAAAAGGACGCGATGACGGGCTAGAAGAAATTGTTAGTTTATTGAAAAAGTATGAACTAACTGAAGAAGACAAACAAGAAATTATTACTTTTTTAGAAAATTTTCTTGCTAACAAGAAAGATTAATATAGTGCGAGGAACTTACAGTAATTACAAGATTGTAATATTTTTCTGTTATAGTTTTATGTGGCATGGGTATATATGGTATAATAAATTAGAATTTTATAGGGAAGCACCATTATGGCAATTGCTAATATAAAGGTTATCAATAATATAATTTAAAGAGAAATAAGATTTAGGAGGAATAACATATGGTATTTAATAATGATTGGTTATTGAGACAAATAAGAGGTATAGCTAATATGATTGGAAAGGTTTTTAAACTAGAGACCATTTTAATTGATTTAGGTGTTGTAGAGGATGAAGAGGGGCGAACAATAAATGGAAATGATTATCTCAACCAACTTATTATTGATGAAAAATTTGACCTAGCTACTGACTTTATCCATGGACAAATGAAAAGACTTAGTACATATGAATATAATCGTTTAGTTGATATTTATATTGCATATCTAAAATCATTAGATAGTGAAACACAAAAAAGAAATCAAATTAGCGATGATTCCATCCAAACAATTCAAGATAATCTTAGAAATTTTAGTTGGTAAAAGGTTATGCTTAAAGATATTTGAAAGGGGAGAGTGGCGTCTATAGTCGCTATAACGTTACTGATAGTTATAGAAGTTATTCTTTCAATGCCAATTCCTTATTTAATTTATCAGAAACTTGGTAATAAGATATATCACAATTAAACTTATTAAAACTAATTACAAATTTATTGGTAGCTTTTTGGTAGCTAAACAGACAAATTTTATAATGTTTATCAAAGTGAACATAAAAAGAATGTTGATTTGTCAGCATTCTTTTTTATTTCAAATGTATTCTCGGAATTAGAAATCGGGGGTTGAAGTCACATCATGGCCTAGGAACTTCGGGCTACGGTCTGCGCCTGACCTGTGGTCAGGCTTGCCCTTGCCCTTGTCCTAGCCCATGATGGCTAAGCGTCGCTTCAACGGCTTTTGGATAAGATTTGCGTCCTCCCTCCTCAAAGTAGATGAGAATTTCAAGAAGGAGTTCTTCTTGAAAAGAATCGACTAGAATGGCGGATTCCGTCCGTTCAAAAACAATGCCTTGTTCTTGCAAGAGATAAATGATTTTTCGAAGCGTCGCCATTTTGAGTTCTTGTTCCTCCGCAAACTCTTTGAGAGGTCGTCCATTGGTTTCATTGTTTAGAGTATCTTCTTCCTCTATTAATTCCGTTTTTTCAGTTTGTGGTTGATCTTCTCCAAAGACCTCAAATTCTTCGCCATCATATTCCATAATAGGGATTTTTGCGTAGGCATCATAGAAAGAGAAGCCTTGGTCAAGTGGCACGTAAGGGGAGAAGAATTCCCCAGCCAAGTTTCCGTTGTTTGCGATATAGCCTCGTCCTTTAACCTTGACCCCATTGATTTCATCGAGCTTTTTAAACTCTTTGGTTTTGTTGGCATCCCCGAACATCATATCGTAACCTGTTGATTCCAAATGTCCAACTGAGAGACGTTTCATAAAGTTATCCCGAAGAGCTGTTTTGATAAATTCTCCATCAGGTCGTTGCATGGCAAAGATGATAAAGACGCCAGCTTGACGACCCTCTAGGACGAGCTGAGAGAGGTATTCCATGAGTTCTGATTGGAGGCTGTAGTCACGGTCAATCTTGGCCATCAGAGCAGCCCACTCGTCGACGAGGATGAATTTGGGTGTCATGCCGTAGTGTGTAAAGTTCTTCCCAGCTTGAAATTTGGGTGAGTTGGACATGAGCTCGTAGCGTTTTTCCATAAAGGCGACGTTCTCTTTAAAACACTGAATGATGTCTTCTTTGCTTGTATAGACACGGCCATGAAAGACAGGGATCTTTTTGAGACCAGCCAGGTCAGAGTTCTTTGGATCACAGATATCCACAAAGCCAATTTTAGCCAGTGCATAGATAATGGTCATGAGGACAACGGTTTTACCGCCACCAGTTCCCCCACCAATGAGCAGGTGAGGCTCTTCGATATAATCCCAAGTGACGTCTGTCATAAGTTGGAGTTTAGAACCCTTGACCTCGACCTCGTTAATGGTGATACGGCTATCAATGCGGTTGATAGCAATGTCATAGGTGATAAATCGTTTATCAAAAGTTTTATTACGAAAATCCCCATTAAACATGACTTCAAGAGTCGAGCCAAGATTGAGAAAACGGTCCTGAAATTTATTGCCTTCAAGAATAAAACGAACTTCAATCTTGTAGCGAGACTGTTTCAAGTAGACCTGAGGAAGAATCATCTTTTCAATCGTTTTGTTTTCACGCCTGATATTTTTAATCAAATAGAGGTTGTTTTCGATCAGGAAACGTGACAAAATCCGTAGGCTATTGAGCTTTTGGAAGAAGACGATTTTCTCGTAGCACATGCGATTCAGTAGGTAAGCCACCAAACAAGAAGTAACAAGAATACCCCCGATATAGTAAACTTGTGGCAAGGGATGGTCTTTCAATTCTTCTAGGTTGACATAGCAATAATGTCCAATGGCTAACAAAGAAGGGAACCACCAGATAAACCAGGTGATTCCCCGAATATGACGATAAAAGGCCCTAACTCTTATCCCACGATAGGTAAAGAGCTTCATAGTGCATCACCTCCTAGTTTTCTTTCTTGTTGTCTAGAAGTTTGTTTTCCTTAAGAGGTGTTCCTCCATTCTTTTTCTTGATTTTAGAAGCAAAGAGCTTGTAAATATCATTACGGTTAACGTGCGTATGGGTGATAACAATATCTTCCAGCTCTACCTCTTCACGGTATTTAATGCCTAAGTCTTCAATTTCAGACTGTGCCATATCAGCAATGGTGAAAAAGAGGGTTTCATGTTGGACAGAAGAATGAATCGCCACCACAATCCCACGGATTTCTCCCGTGTTGACTTGGACGAATGAGCCGTCAGGGTTGCGTTGGGTGCGGTCTTCTTCAAAGATGATATCAGGCCCTTCAATCCCACGGAAAGATAGTTTTCCAAGGACTTCAGGCACATTTAGACCATCCGTAATGACACGATAGGTCTTGTCCGCAATTTGTAGTTTTTCCCCGTAGTTTAATCCAATTTTAGCCATAGGTATTTCTCCTTTAGTTTCTTATTTTTTTAGGACCAATTTTTCTGCAAAGACATTGAGGGCTGGGGCGACTGAGTTCCCGTTTAGAGCCGTATCTGAGAGAAAAATGGGGTTAACAGCTTCTACGAGAGCATCTTCTGGAAAAACCGTTGTAGAAGCAGGTGTGATAACGTGGAAAGCCCCATGTTTTTCACTATTAAGAATATGACGTTGGTATTTACCTTCTTTTCCAAAGATAAAGCGAGGCGCATTCCCTAATTTTTCGTAGTAAGCAAGGCCGATAAAGTCTGGTTTCATAACAAGTGTTTCTGGAATCATAGAATTTTCCTTTCTGATTTTGAGCAAAAGAAAAAGAGTTAAGCTAGTTGCTTCACTCTTGAATAATAGTGGGTAAATAGTTTACGTTTAAACTGTCGACTATAGAACTGAATATCACCACTAGGATAGTTATTCTTACGAGCTTCTAGGACTAAATGATTGAGGTCAAGAAGAGCTTGTGCATAAAGTTTAGCTTGTAGTTTAGGCGAGTAGCTAAACATACCATAGGTGAATTCATAGTTATCGTATAAGCGTTTACATTGTTGTGCGAAAAAAGTTAGGCATAGCTAACCTCCTTTATTGTAAAAATAAAAAGCTACTAAAGACAATGAGACTTAGTAGCTTAGAGTAAGTCTATCTGTAGATAGATAGCAGTAAAGAAAAGTTATTTGGTTGGAAGATGACCTTCCACGGTGGTAACGTTTAGCAAGGTGCATTGCATCAATTACCATCGCTTGCCCAGCCAATCTCTTCAGGTAGTCATTATCATGCCCATAAGATTCTCTTACGCCTTTTGGCGAAGCCAGTTCACTTTACTATTCGGAAAAGTGCTAAAGTCCGAAATGCGTGTGGGTCCACAAAAATAGTTATTTTTTGTTTTATATCCCAACTTCAACCATGAACGGACTTGACTTTACCTATCAAATAGATTACAATAGAGGTACGAAGTTTAGTGTAGTTTGATAGTCAGTCCTCTGGTTGTCAGACGCACTTTTTTATTCAATTTTCAATGATCGTAATGCCTTAGTTGATTGGCGTTATTATTTTTAAAACCAATATAACTATTAGCTATATTCATATTATATAACCGTTGGTTATATTTGTCAAGGGATTATTTGAAAAAATTTAAATTTTTTTTGAGGAAGTAAATATGGGATTCTCGGAACGCTTAAAAGAATCACGAAAACAAGCTAGATTGACCCAAGTTGAAATAGCTGAAAAACTAGGCATTTCGCAACCAGCCTATGCTTCTTGGGAACGTGGTACAAAAAAACCAACACAAGAAAATCTTGTCAAGATTGCTCAGATTTTAAATGTTAAAACTGATTATTTAGTTGGTAATTTTTCTGAAGAAAATACGAATAATAAGTTAGAGGATATTGAAATTCTCTTCCGTAAAAACTCAGAAGGCTTAACCGATGAAGAGAAAGTAGTCTTTAGAAAAGAATTGATTTCATTTATGGAAGAGCGAAAAAAACAGTTTGGGAAGGAATAATTAATGAGTGATATTAAGTTTTATGAAAAAGTATCTAATGAGATTGAACAGACGGACTCTTATTTAGAATTAAAAAAAATTTTAAGAGAAAAAACCGCTAGTATAGATGGAACAATATATGTTACACAAGTCCCTCTATATAATGTAGAAGATGATAATTCAACTGAACTGATAGCTAACAATATCGATTCATTTGTAATTCTTATTCCTAAAACGAAAATAATTTTTACGAGTATTAGAGATACGGAATCAGATGAATTTGAAGACTATGTAGGAGAATTTATAGATTCTATTACCACTCTAAGTGGGGTATTTGGATTTAAGAGTAAAATTGGTAACAGTCGAAAATGGAATCATTTACTAGATGAATTGCCAATAAATTTAATCAATACAGATAGTATTAATGAACGTGAAGTTTTCGATAGAGAATCTTTAGCAACTCTGGAAATTCTAATTTCATTGATTTCTGGTTCAATCAACACACCTGATAAAGGTGGTCAGAGTCATAGTATACTTGAAGCTGTAAGAAGTAGAATCGTTCAGTTTGATGGAGATCAAACTAGATTTGTATATGATGATATTCCGAAAAAGGAAGTTTCTATACAAGGTTTAGCAGGTACAGGTAAAACCGAGCTTTTGTTTCATAGGTTAGTGAATTTATATAATCAAACAGATAAAAAAATTGTTTTTACTTGTAATAGCAAAGTGTTAGCGAATGATATAAGAAAACGTCTTCCAAAATTTTTTGATCAAATGAAAGTTTCAAGACGTGAAGATGTTGATGAACGAATCAAGGTCATGAGAAGTTGGGGTTCATTGTATAATCCAGAATCTGGATTATACAGTTATATTTGTCATTTTTATGGACTAGAATTTATTAACTATAGTGATTCTGGTGTTGAGGGATTTGATGGAGTCTGTTTATCTGCTATTAAGCAACTTGAAGAGATAAGAAATACATCAGATTTTACCTATTGCTTTGATTATATTCTTATTGATGAAGCCCAGGATTTTTCCGATTCTTTTTTTAAATTATGTGACATGGTTGCATCTAGTCAGGTAATTGTAGCTAGTGATATCTTTCAAAAAATTTATGAAAGAAAATCCGAACTTGTTAGACAACCTGACTTTACTCTTAATAAAGTTTACAGAACTGATCCTAAGAACTTTATGTTTTCACAATTTTTAGGATTTGGTTTAAAGGAGAAACCAGTTATTCAATGGTTTGATAATGATGAATCTTGGCGAGCATCAGGCTACACATTTGAAAAAATAGAGGAAAATCAGAAAATTGTATATGAATTTAGTCGAGAACCAATCAACAGATTTAATGATTTTAGTGACGATTCAATTTTACCTACCAAGTTGGAATATGCTGAGACAACTGATGAGATTCTAAATCAATTGTTTACTATAATTGATGATTTAAGGGAAAAACATAAAGACATTACTCCTTCTGATATTGGAATAGTATTTGTATCAAAGTATAATAAAGGGTATAAATTAGCTGATAATATAAGTACGCTTATTGAGCAGAAATATAACTGGGAAACTCAAAAAATCTATGAAAATAGATATAGAGCTAGACAAAGTGATAAGGTTTTTATAAGTAATCAAAATAATGTTAAGGGTTTGGAGTTCTCTTTTTTGATTGGAATAGTTTTGGATGAAATTACCCAAGATTTGGAGAGCCGAAATACTATATATATGTTACTTACTAGATCTTTTTTAACATCGTATTTAATATTAGGAAAACCTAATAAGATTATTTATGATAAATATCAACCGATGCTAGCTGAAATTATTGATACTGGTAAGGTAAGGGTGACTAAGCCACAAAAAACAGATATCTTACAAGAAGAGCAAATTCAAAATCTAATAAATGGTTCTCTTACTTTTGATCAAAAAGTCGAAAAAGCTTTGAAGAATAAAAATCTATTCACACTTGAAAATAGTCAAAAAATAAAAACTATGGTAGGTACTATGCTAGGAAGTAAGGGAGTCAATCTCCAACAAATAGAGGAATTGATTGACAACGTCAAGGATTATTTAGATGAGTAAAGAGTATAGATTTAGTTTGGGAAGAGCATTGGCTAGACATATCAATTCCTCCATAACTAACCAATTAGATTTAATAAAAATTTGTTTGGAAACTTCTCGAGAAATTCTTACAAAATACTCTGATACAAACGAAGTTGGTGTACATGATGAAGAAGGGTTCAGAATTGTATATCCGAATAGTTCTGGTAGGAAAATGCAAAGAGTGTTTTTTTACAATGTATATGAAAAAGTGGGCGATCTGCCTATGTTTACTATCCAATCTTTCGTTTATCCATTTAAATTAGAAAAAATAGGAGAAAATGAGTTTAAAATTTGGTGTGATTTCTCGAACATTGGAAGGTTTGAATTTAATTCAGCCATTATTTCTCAGATAGTAACTGTTATAAATATAATTGATAACAAAGATCTTACCTGGGGTGATACGTGGGTTGAAGAGCTCCTTGATTTACTACACGGGAATAATCGAAGCATGGATACAGACTTGTTGTTTTATATCATTAATGAGTTACTAATATTTGACTTTGGATATTTAAGATTTGACAATGATCCGAAACATCAGGGAGATAACCATCCAATCTATCACATTGATAGTCATTTAGATAATCGGGCGACGTATAAATTAGGCTTACATAGTGAACTGGATATCTCTAAATTTCTTGATCTGTTAGATAATACTACTGATATCGGATATATATCTTAGTTTGTTTTTAGTTTAGGTACAGGGTGTGGTCCTATTCTAGATTATCGTAACTATAGAACCACTTAATAGGAGTATAATCTGTCTACTCAGATTGAAGAAAAAGTCCGTTTCGGACAGTTTTTCTTCAATCTTTTTTTTACTGGAGAAATAAAAAACTCTTAAGAATACTGTTATACTAGCGTTTCTAAGAGTTACTATTATGAGTTTTAAATGACAATTTTTCTATCGCTAAGAGGGTTTGTATACGTTCTGAGTAGACATTCGTCTATTTTTTTTTTATAATTAATTTAACCAATTTGGTTAAATTTTGTATTTCCAGAGAAAAAAGGAGGTACAAGTTGGAAGATTTGTATGTAGATGCTCAACAAAGAGCCAAGAAACTGCTGTATCAATTGATAAAAAAACAAAATATACCATTGCTGAAATACACCTTTCGCTTTTTCTTTGATTATTATGTGAGTAAAAATGGAATTTTGGTGATTCCTCATCATTTTTCTGGTCGAAAGATAGAGGGATTGACAGTCATTGATGAATTAGGTGTCAGTATTTCTTATGAACAAGAGAATTCAATCACTAAGCAAAATTTCACACTTTGTCACGAATTGGGGCACTTCCTTTTAAAACATGAAGGTGGCTATTTTGCAGAGTCAGTTGATAATAAAGATAGTCAGATTGAGCGAGAAGCTAATATCTTTTCAGCGTTTATTCTTATGCCAGATATTGTTCTTCTTTCTAAAATTTATTATGCTTGCCATACTTTTGAAGAAGTCCAAATCTCACTAGGAGTGTCTAAAGAGGCTCTTTCTTACCGTCTTATTGATTTGCTGAGAGAATATCATCTTGGATTGGAAGCAGAAATTAGAAGAGCAGTTGACGAGTACATTGATGGTCAAAATGCAAGTATTCACCATTGTTTTCACAAGATAAAAGATCAGATTGCGGATGAATTTAATCAGTACCAGCCCTCTCCGATTGAGGCAGTTATTCAGAAATTGAGCAAGAGTGGTTTTGTAACCAGTGAGGAAGTTTCTGAGCTATTAAATCAAGATTTGTGGTCAGAGATTACAGAAAAGGCAAAGTATGTCAAGATTTGGTTGCTGTACAACAAAGGAAAAAGTATTGCTTATGCTTGGGATAAGAACAAGTTATCTGAAGAACAAGCCAAAAAGAAAGCAGAGTTTAAATTATTATTGATGTGATGTGAGGTGAGAGTATGTATCAGCCAGAGAAATTAAAAGCAAGGCGAAAAGAGTTAAAAATGACCCAACTTGACCTAGCCAACAAACTAGGGATTTCAATTCCAGCAGTATCGAATTGGGAACGAGGAGTAAAAGAGCCGTCTGTTGAAAAGGTTGCCTTACTGGAGAAATTATTAAATGTGCCGAAAGGTTATTTCACTGAGATTGATATTGTCCGTTACTACAATACCCTATCTCCTGAAAACAAAGAAAAGGCAACTAACTACGTCAAAGCTCTAGCAGAGAGTGAGCAGAGAAAAGTGGTTCCCATTGCAGAAAAACGGATTTCTTATCGTGTTTATGAAGAAATGTCAGCTGGTATTGGATCTGCAATCTATGATGATAAAAATTATGATACAGTATATTTTACTGAGGAATTAGCTCATGACTTTGCATCCTGGGTATCTGGTGACTCTATGGAACCTAAGTATGAAAATGGTTCTGTGGCTCTAATTCGAGAAACAGGTTTTGATTATGATGGGGCTGTCTATGCAGTTGTGTGGAATAGTAAGACATATATCAAACGAGTCTATCGTGAAGAGGAAGGTTTACGGTTGGTTTCTATCAATCCTAAGTATAAGGATATGCTAGCCCCTTATGAGGATGAACCTCGTGTTGTTGGTCTGATTGTTGGGAACTTTATACCTTTGGAGGACTAAGATATGGGGTACTTTGATTATTCGAGAGAACCTCAAAGTGATATTGCTTTTATTGATCAGATAGCTAAATCAAGTTCGAAGGAGACTTTCAAAAGTATTCAGAAATGAATACACCGCTAACCTTCTTGGTTGATGATTTCTTTAGAACCAAGGCAATGAATCAGACAAATTACTTTAGGCTTAATAAGGAAAATGCAAAAGATGGTCGGGATCATTATTTTTATTTTGAAGTAAGACTACAAAATCAGTTCTATCAGGTGAGATTTTTTAAGTATATTCAGCATGAATTTATTAGAATATAAAAATTCAATAAAAAGAAGAGGTTTTGCCTCTTCTTTTTATTGAAACATGTTAAAATGGTTATAAGTTTTGAATATTTTGTAAAGAATAGTATACAGCCCTTGCAATATGCCAAGCCATAACAGGAGGAACAGCGTTACCAATAGCTTTATAAGCTGAAGATGCACTAGTGGTAAAGTTGAACGAATCAGGAAATGATTGCAATCGAGCACACTCCCTGACACTCAGTCTTCTCCAGGTGTCCATATCATCAGAATAGAGTTCGCCGTTTAAATTACGATAGTGTGCTTCTATATTACCATGATGTTCAGCTCTAATAGTTGGAGAAGGCTTATCTGGAGAAATTTGATTGTTTCCTTGCATTTTTTTACCTGGGTAGAATTTTGCCTTGGATATATCTCGCATTGTATGATTAGGGATAGTAGGATCATTGACCTTATCCCATATATCGTCAATTCCATCTAAAGAAGTTCGCCACGGGCGACCAGTCTGCTTCCCTGTTTCATCAAATAATTGTAAGGGATAGTATTGAGATGATAGGTCACCTAAGTCACTTCGTATTCCGAATATTATTACGCGTCGTCTATTCTGTGGAACTCCAAAATCAGCTGCATTTAGAACTTTATATTGTACTGTATAACCGTGCTGTGTAAAATCATCTAAGATTGTATCCAATGCAGATTTATCAACATCTTCTCCGATTTGATTTTTACGTGAATTTCGTATACCGTCCACATTTTCGGCTACAAAAAACTTTGGTCTATAATAATCCAGGACTTTTATCATTTGCAAATATAATTGTCCTCTTGGGTCGCTAAGCCCTCCTCTTTTCCCAGAGTAGCTAAATGTTTGACATGGAAATCCTCCTAAAAGAACATCTATCTCAGGAACTTCTAGGGAATTAGCATTCTCTTTAATTTTGCGGTCGATATCACTTTTATTAAGATCAACAATACTTTTTCTTTCAACACTATGTTCAAAATTTGTTTCATAAACATCTACGGCTTGTTTAAAAATATCATTTGCGAATAATAGATTGAATGGATTTTGAGGATAGACTTCATTTAAGAATTGAAATCCTCCACGAAATCCCAAATCCATTCCCCCAGCACCTGAAAATAAGCTAAGTACATTAAACTTCGGGGTATCATCTGCAATTTGAAGATCAAGTGTATTAATTGTATTGGTATTGTCGTGAAAATAAGTCATAGTCATGTAAGTTCTTTCTAAAAAGGAGTATGATAATGAAAATAATCGAACTATTAGACCGTCTATCAGAGGAATTAGAGAATAGACAAAATCTTACAAGTAAGTATACAGTTAGCAATGGCACTAACAACGGCTTTGAAAAGCTAGTCCCAGAGGTGTTAGATACTCTTAAAGATGAGTTAGAGTTTTCATATAATATTTTTTATGGTCATCACTTTCCAGACTTAGAGATTGTGATTGGAAATGAAAAATATGGCCTTGAGTTAAAAAGTAGGAAGAAATCACAGTGGACAACTAATGGAAACTCTGTCTTTGAAAGTATTACAGATGAAGATTATTCGGAAATATATTTATTGTTTGGTAGCTTAAATAATGATGAATCAGCTTATCAAGTGCAATACAAGCCTTATTGGGAAGTTACAACTGGTATTGCTGTTACCCACAGTCCACGATTTAAAATAGATATGAGAGCAGAAATAACCGACTCAGTATTCAAAGATTCAGATGAATATTTCAAATTAAGAGAAATGACAGAGCCTGAGCGTATTGCCTTTTTGCAGGAATATCTAAAAAGAAGTACGGATAAGGCCAAGTGGTATATTCCACAAGAAACTGAATCTGTTAAACCTATCCAGTTTAAAGATTTGACGGAGGAAGTTAGAAATCAGGTGTTGGCCGAAACTTTTGTTTTATTCCCCCATGATTTAATTAAGCGTTATCCTAGTGGGACATTTAGGGGGGAATATGGAAGAAGTACAGAGTATCTACTGGGAGAGTATTTTTACTTCACACCTTCTTTGCGCGATTCATACTCTGCTGGTGGAAGCTTTGAATATAATTCAACTATTTTTCCTAAAGTTATTGAGAAACTGTTATCCTTGAAGGAGAATATAGAGTATATCCTTGATAATGCTAGTCACGATTTTCAAGAGTTAGCATATGATACCTGGGAAGAGCTTGGAGTTGATTTAGACAGGAGAATTTTTCGTAAAAACTATTACCTAGTATTGGATAGGATTGGACAAAGCCATCTAAAAGATGAACTTCAAGAAGCAAACTTGAATAGTCTTTCTGCACTTTATCAACTATATTAATTGTAACAAAAAAAATATGACGCGTCAATTAACGCGCCTTATCATTTAGATGAAAAATGAAAAAAATATTAAATAATACAGTGAAGTATCTAAATACTGCACGTTTCTTAACTATCAGTGTATATTCTTGGATAGTGCTAGCCCTTGATATTTCTCTAGGTATTTTAGCTGTTCTCTCATCGAAATCTGGATTTAATTTGGATGGATGGCAACTATGGTTAATGATTGGCATTACAGTGATTGATCTCATTATGAAATATTACAAGGAATGTTTGGAAAAGGATACTATTAGCAAACTCAATGCTAAATTTTTAGAACAAAAAAAGGAAAATGATTTTATAAAAAAATGGAGGATATCTCCAGAAGTTATATTTGAATACTTTTGCGATCATATTGAACTTCAAGGGAAATTAAAAGCCACGTTATATGTAGTTGAAGATGAAGAAGTATTTCCTGTCAACAATGGTGTAACTAAGTTGGATTCTCTAAGGTGCGAGTTGGAGATGTCTTATCCAAGAAACCATCTAATACCCGCTTTGGATATAGATTCGTTTGATTTTTTCAAATTAAGACGAAAAGAAGGTTTATATTATCAACCCTTAGAAGAGAAAATTGGTTTTTCGAAGGACTTCTCTTCTAAGCATAAAATTGATTCATATGTTTGGTTTGTAAAAATTATTAGAAGTAAGTCAAAGCCAGAAGCTGTGCTATTAATTGAGTCTCAAGAAGAAACGTTTACTTATCACAATAGTGAGGAAACAATCACGGTTGATGTAAATGATAGAGAAAGCGCAGAGCATTTTAGTAATTACATAGATCAATTAGGGGTGTTGGAAACTATAGCTCAAAAAGAGTAATGTATTTTATAATTAAAAAATGGTTTTCATTAATTTTTTCAAGGCACTATGTCACGAGTTTGAACCTCACTCAAAAATAAAATTTATTGTCTAGCTTTGTGTGAGATTCAATTTTTACTCTCTTTTATTCAAAGGTAAATAGTTCACTTTTGGTTGGCTCAATAATGTCTCGGAAGAAAGATTCGACCTGGCTAATCAGGTAGGCTTTTGCTTGATTTTCTACCTTATTGAGTAGTTCATTAAACGAATTCAGATTCATTAGGTCTGATGCTGTGATATTGAATTTTTTCGATTTACAAAGAGAGATGATTTCATTCCCAAAAACCTTTATTTCATTGGTATATTGGTTATGAAAGACATTCTTTTGAATCAGGATTTCGAAATTTCTGACGAAAACATAAAGATTTTCGTATAGATCATCTAAGTTTATCATTATTATATCCCCTTTTAGTTATATCCATTTTCTTTTAAAGCTTTATTGTATGCTTCGCTATCTTTTTTATAATAGGTTCGTTCAGTACCAGTCAAATTAGTAGTAATCGTGCTATTTTTGCGCTCATATTTTACTGTAGAGTTAGAGACATCACTTCCCGATAACTCAAAGGTACTGTTTGCTTCATCTACTGTAAAAGTGTCCGCTTCTCCTCTTTGGATCGTACCCTTACCGTCTTTAATATTAAAGGCAAGTTCGTTTCGTTCATTAGAGATCCAATAATAGTCCCCATCTAAAGATTGTTTGTTTTGACTAGAGCAAGCGACTAAAATGATTGTAGTTAAAGCTAAAAGAGTAATACTTATAAATTTCTTCATGATAAAATCTCCTTTCTTTCAATTTTATCAAGGTAGTATTACAAGAGCGAAACAACGAGTTTCCATTATAGTGGTAAAAGTGGAGAATGTCTATTATAACGGAACTCGAGTTTCGAGAAAATAAGTCTTTTTCGGAAAATCGTGGTTATGGTGAAGATTATTTATCTAAATTGGTTGGAATATTCAAGTAACTTAATATAGGTTGGTAGCCTGTAAACCTCAATTTTTTCTAGGTATTTAAAGCCTGTAGGGGTGAATGTGAATAGAATGAAATAGTCGTTACATTCGGTAACGATATATGATTCAAATTTTGGAACAGAGCGACTTCGGTACATTGCTAATTCAATAAAGTCATTTTCTAGAGCTTCTTTGACAACAAGTGTTAATCCATCTTGCTTTATTTCTTGTTTAGTAGAGAACCTATAAGGGAAGAAAAGTAGTAAATTTTTTTCTGTTTCTATTGTATTCAAGACGTCTAGAATATCAATTTCATAACTTAGAGGTTTTTTGTTTTGATTTGCTCGTAAATACAGCATATCATCGAGTGTTAAGGATCTAAATATTTTATGAATCTCGCCAACTCTAAAATTTTTATTCGGTTCTCTAGGTGAGCTGTAAGCTGTTACACCTTTACATGGAACTGATACGTTTGGGCCAGCTAATCGCAGTCCTCTGAGATAGGATCTTGAAGCTAGAAGTTTAAAGTCAATTTCGTAAGAAGGTGAGGTTGCATCGGGTTCAGAATTGCTTTCACTTAAAGGGTGTTCATATACATGATGTTCTGATTTTTTTTGAAAAAATAGGGATTGATTGAGATATTCCATTAGGAAGTACTCATAGTTTGAATAACTTTCGTTATCAACAAAGTTATTTAATAAAACCGTTGCAGGCATAATATTAGCCTTTAGTTCTTCATCTATCATTATTGACCTCCGTTTTCTTCTATTATATACTATAAATATTAGTATTAGTAACGTTTTAGGGGCAAATGATACATTAGTATAATGTGAAGTGATAGTTTCCCTGATTCAGACTGATTCATTCAAATTTATTGAAATCTTTTCCGATAGTGGTATTAAAGAATGTTGTGATAGAAGCTTTTTGAAATTAAAAGAAAAGAGTCCTTGCCAAACCAGGTCTTAAGAAAGCTCGTAAAGCTTCACAATTCTCAAAACGTTAATTCGTTACTGGATAGCAGAGTACAAACGAAAACACTTTGCAGCTTGCAAGGTGTTTTTTTGTATAGATTTCTGAAAAGTGTTCAAAATCTTACTAGAGTTTTGTCTTCATCTTGAAATTCTTATAACAACGTGATATATTTATAACAGACAAGGTGTGATATATTTATAACATATTAAAAAGAGGTGACTGAAATGAAAATGTCGAAGAACTTAAAGATAATCCTTTATATCGCTAGCGTGCTTATTGTTGTATGTTTAGTATTATTGCTGGGGAATCACCTACCGATTCTAGCGAAAGGTGCTATTATGACGACGGCTTGGCTTCCTTCGTATTTGGTTTGTACGATGATATCGGTCCTCTCAAAATCAACCTATCAAAAGAAAGAGAAAAAAATGTTTGGGATTACTGCAAAATTATATACAGTGCTTGTATTTCTCTCGTCCTCAATCTATACTATTGGAGTTTGGCTTCTAACTCCTGGTTCTGTGATTAAGAATATAATGTTAGGAATTGGATTAGGTGTTCAATTGTTATTAATGTTTTACTTCTTATTCAAGAGAATTAATGAAGAACCCGATGAACGATTTTATAGAAATATTGCAAAGTCCTCTTCCATTTTGTTTACAATAGCAATCTTTATATTATTGGGAATGGCAACCTTGATAGCTTTCTGTAAAGTTTTCGTTTTGAATGCTGGATTCCTTTATATTTTGGTGGCTTTTTTACTCTTATTATTTGCCATTACTTACTTTATCACTGAAAAAAGGGGATGAAATATGGCGAAAGAAAGTAAAATAAAGACTAACTTGAAAGAAGTAAGGGAAGCTTATGGTATGACTCAACAAGATTTAGCAGATCATGTAGGAATACGGAGAGAAACGATTGTTCACTTGGAAAATAACCGCTACAACCCTTCGTTGGAAATGGCTTTAAAAATAGCTCAAGTCTTTAATAAACAAGTGGAAGAACTATTTCGTCTGAAATAAGAGAAGTGAAACAATCCAATTGATTTGTGTATCAGTTTTTGGAAGCTTGTTATTCTAAGGCGAGGTAGTGGTAAGAGGGAGTGTTTTCAAAGGAGTTATTTTTGACTACATCTTAGTTAAAACGCTTTCAAAAATAAGATAATAGTTTATTTTTCAAGCATTTTAACCCAATAATAGAACTTTTTAGGTCGAAATGCTCTCAAAAACGCTAATGTTTCTCTAATCTACTCACTTTTGAGATCTTGCATATTATGTAGTTATCATACAAAAATGATAAAAGTGAATGAATACATTTATTTGAAAGATAATATTGTTATATACTTCAAACATATTATCAGTAAAAGGGTTTTATACGTCTATTAAATATCTTTTGATTTTTAGCCATAAAACCTCACATAATAATGAATGTATATTTTACAAATTATGCTTTTATATATGACTTAAATATGTATTTAAACTTAGCAAAGGACATAATAAATTACCTAAAATAACATTAAAATTAAAAATGATTAATTATTACTATTTGGCAACACACCTCAAAAAACCTTTGTTTGTAGGAATTGTAGGATATATTAAAAATTTAAAAAAGTTTTTAAAATTTGTTGACATATCTCTAGATAGTGTTATAATCTATAGATGTCAGGGAGGTCCTGATACTAAATATATAATAATCCATTAGAGGAGAAACAATTATGAAAAAAGTATTGCTTACATCAGCTGCAGTTCTTGCAGTATTCGCTTCATCAGCAGCAGTTTTCGCTAACGACGGTAACGTTCACACTGGAAACCTTGATAACAAAACTGAAGCAACTGGTGGTGACTTCTTCACAAACAACGAAGGTGGTCTTACTCAAGCTGCTAAAGATGGTCTTAACAACGTTGACGCAGATTCAACTAAACAAAAATTTGAAGATGCTGGTGAACACATCGAACCAAAACGTGATGCTAACGGAAACATCATCAAAGATGAGTTTGTAGTTACTGATAAAGCTAACGCTAACAAAGACGCTAAAGAAGAAGCTAAAGCTGTTAAAGCTGCAGAAAAGAAAGCTCCAGCAGCTAAAGCTGAAGCTAAAGCTCTTCCAAACACAGCAGCTGTTAAATAATTAACTGCTATTGCTAAAAAGAATATCACTGGGGCTAGAGCTTCGGTGATATTTTTCTATGGATAAAGAAAAGGATTTGACATTTCATGAGTAATCATAATCGTAAATCTACTGGATCTCGCAAAAAACTGATTGCTGGGATTTCAGCCTTAGTCATTGCTGCTTTGGCTATCTTCCTTGGCTTCCAGTTTATGTCTCCGACAGCATCGTCCTCTAATGGTGTTAAGAGTGTTTTAACGACTAAAAAAGCAAACACTTATAAAGTTTCAGATGAGGAGAAAGCCTACCTCAAAAATAAATTTGATGGTCTTGAGGCGACAAACCCTGATACTATCGCTTATGTCTATGCACCAGGGACTAAATTGGATGAGCCAGTTGTTCAAACAACGGACAATTCAACCTACTTAGATAAAACATTTGATGGAGGAAACGTTCCATATTTGGGAACGGTCTTCATGGATACAGACAATAAGAAAGATTTCAGCGATCGTTTGACTTGGCTCTTCGGTCATGCTCGAGGAAGTAAGGTTGCTGATAGTCGTATGTTCAACGATGTTAACTACTATAGTGATCAGTCATTTTTCGACAAACACAAATATGTTGTTATTGAGACGCCTCAACGTAAGTATTATTATGAAGCGCTTGCTATGGTAATTGTGCCTGAAGACACAGCTTTCTATCGTACATCATTTGAAAGTGATAAAGACTTTAAACAACAGTTGGATATCATCTATGATCAAGCAAGTGTTAAAAACAAGGATTTGAAGGTTAATGCTTCGGATAAATACCTCGTTCTTTCGACTTGTCGTGAGGAAGATGAAACGATTCGTGCTA
>OHAI01000705.1_pt1 | contig 26511 bp, 21 predicted proteins | sample 1577091 | NCBI WGS metagenome assembly OHAI01 (sample SAMEA3541548, study PRJEB24748) | human gut metagenome | biome: human gut; feature: human-associated habitat; material: faeces | place: China | collected 2012
CTCTACAACCGCTACCCTGCCCCCGTACGGGACGACCTCAACACCCGGCTCGACGAGATGCAGAGCGCCGTTGCGGAGATTGCCGGTTTCACGCGGCAGCGGCAGGAGGAGCTGGAGCAGGCCCGGGAACGTGAAACCGCCCTGCAGGCACAGGCCGAGAAACGCCGCGCCATCAACCGCAGCCGCACGGGATTCGCCCCCATGCCGGAGGACTTCTCGCCGCGCCTTACCGACCGCCAACTCGACCTGCTGACCGAACACATCAACCGCATCGGCCTCTTCCGGCGCGACGTCACCCGCCCGGAGATTGAACTGCTGCTCGCCTGCCAGCTCCCGGAGCCATTGCAGACGACCCACAACAAGCTGCTGGCGCTGCTGCTCGAATCGCTGAGCGCCGCACGGTTCATCACCCCGAAGTGGCAGCGCGTGGCGGGAGCCAAGGGATGCTTCCTCTCGAAGCTGGGCAAGCCGCTTACGGCCAAGGATCTCTCGGCGGCCAAGCAGATGGCCGACATCATCGACGCGAAACGCGAGCAACAGATTCTCGACTGCATCCGAGCCCTGGAGGCCGCGCAGTCATAGTCCGCAGCGCGCCAAAAGAACAAACGGAGTCCTTTGCAGGGGCTCCGTTTTCGTGTTTGCAGAGCGTTTGCACGCGGGCAATGGATGGGAAAGATTGTCCAAACAAGCGGAAACGTTGGCAGACAATGTCGTCAGCCTTTTTTCTTCGTTTCTTTGTCTCTGTAATTACAAGCCCGTGCGTTGTGCAACGCCTTTGTCAAACCTTTTAAATTGTGTTTTTATGCAAATGAGTCTAACCGTCGAGGAGCGTCTCGACCGCATCGAACAACTGCTGCGCGGACAAAAGAATGTCCTGAACTTTTCCGAAGCCTGCGACTTCACAGGCATCTCACCGAGCTACATGTACAAACTCACCCACAACGCCCGCATCCCCCACTACAAGCCTCACGGCAAGAATGTCTACTTCCTGCGCGAGGAGTTGGAACAGTGGCTGCTGCAGAATCCCGTGCGGACCGCCGAACAGAAGGATCGCGAGGCAACCGAGTTCGTCCTTCGCAAACGGCGCCCGAGATAGCAGCGCGCATCGGTCCGACCGGTCCCAAGCCCATCGGGGCGGCCGGATTATCTACCCTTAAAAAAGCGCATCGCTCACCTTAAACGAGCGGATCGCCCGCTCCTTTACAATATCATCCTCTCCTATACGGCCGATCAACAACGGTGACGACGGGTCATGCAACACCCGGTTCCGACACACCGTTTCCGTATCAGTGTTGGCATAGCAATACAGACAGCCGTGGCTGCATGTATCATAGGCCCCGATATCCACACTCTGCACACATCCACACTCCGGCCGTTGGTTCCTGTCCCTGGCGACATTCAACCTGCACCCCAGCAGCTCTTCAATCAACATGCGGTCGATACATCGGCCATGCCGGATGCCCATCGGCTCCAGATCTATCCGTTCCGCGCAGCTCTGGATCCGGATGCCATAGCTTGATGCGATGGCCGCCAGCCCCGCAGCCAATCGGGTGATTTCATCCTCGCTTGGTTCCCGGGCCGTTGTCGCCCTTAAATTGCGCCGCGTCTTCTGATACAGATCCACAAAACTGATCACGCAGGTTTGGGTACAGGATGCCAACCGTTTGGCGATTGCCTCAAAACCGTGCAGATGATAGCGGACATCCATGCTTTGCGAGAACAGAATCGGATCATACCGCCAAATGACCCGCTTGGGGCCAATCCGATCGGACAGCTGTCTGAACGTCTCGATCACGGACTCCTTCTGCGGGAGCCCCTTCTCCAGCTCGCGGTCGTATGAAGTGACCGTAAACTGGAAATAGTACATGTAGTCCGCAAGCTCGCCCAAACGCGGCAGCATCGGCGCCGGATTCTTGCTCCAAAAGACGATGCAATCAATCACATCGGGGGATAGTCGGATTTTGCTGACCTGATGCCGGTTCATCGGATTCCGGACGCACGCATACCCCTCCCGGATCCGGTTGTAAAACCAGTCCGAATAGAAGGCGGGAATATCGGTTCTTCGGCTAACGCTCAGTATCATCGCGAATCAGTTTATCGTTTCGCCGCACTTCGCAGACGGCGCCCGAGGTTGCGGCGTATATCGGACCAATCGGTCTATTTGCGCTCGGGGTCCGCTTCCGCCGCAGGCCGATCCTTCCAGAGCCACCACTTGCACTTCGCCGGATCGGGATTCTCCGTGTTGACGAAATAGACGACCGCGCGATAAAGATACAGCTGACAGCGGTCAATCTGACACCCCCGCAGACGACACTCCTCGGCATAGAGTTCCTCGGCCGTCTTGCCCTTCAGCGATTCGATGGTCGTGTATCCCATGGCCAGCAGATCCGCTTCGGTCCGCGGCCCGACGTTTGGTATTTTTCGCAGTTCAGTCATGGCTGTTTGGTTTCCCGTAAAGCCGCTCCAGATCGAGCTTCTCGATGCGCGAACGGATGGCACCGGGCTTGCGCTGGAAATGGGCGGACAGCTCCACCTCCGTCGCCCCCTCACACCACCGGCGCGTCAGCTCCAGATCCTCCGCCTCGGTCCACGGCAGATAGGCGTTCGGATCCTCCTGGCGGCAGGCGTAGACCGAGTAGGTCGGCTCGCCGGTCAGCTGCTTGTAGGCCCGCAAATAGCGCTTCAGCCGCTTGACATCCTTGTCCGATAGGTACGGCAGGCGACGAATATCCATGTTGTCCGTCAAATCGTTCAATTTGACCGCCACCGCCAGCGGATTGCCCTTTATGCGGGCAATATAACGGTCGTAGGACTCCTCCTCGGCGTGGGTCAGACACCGCAACGCCTCGATGATTTCGGGTGCAAAACCCTCGGCCGCCAGCCCCTCCAACGTCCAGTCGCTGTCCTCGACCACATCGTGCAACACCCCGACAATCTTCTCTTCGGGGGTTTTGCCCGCGGCCATGACCCGCAGCGGGTGGCCGATATAGTCGTTCCCGGCCTTGTCGCGCTGGCCGCGGTGCGCCTCGGTGGCAATCTCTATGGCTCGTTCCAGGGTACTCATGCTCTACTCGATTTATGGACGTCGTTCGGCGCGTCCTATTCAAGACAAAGATACGAAATTTGCCGACAGCTGGAAAGCGGGACAACCCGCCTGCGGCAATAAACTACAACGATACACACTGCCCGACAGACGCTCTACCGCAAAAATCGGCGACTGTTGGCGGTTTTCCGATTTAATTTCCTATTTTTGTAGATATTAATTTCCTTTGATATACACAGTTAAATATGCGCTAAAATGCGAACCTGCACGTCTTATACAGCGAAAATTATACAACGATTAAAAATAGGATAAACACCGACATCTACAACTGCTTGCATGAATGTTTTGCTACGCATTTACAGTAAATAAATGACCTAATAAAAAAGTAATGCCATGATTCTCAGATTTGATTTGGATGGGACCTTAATCCATACCGAAGAAACCAAATATAAAGGAATAAAAGATGGCGAACAGGACTTCGTCCCGGCAGAGATTCCTACTTTTGATGGTGCGGTGGATTTTATACAAGCCCTTAAAAGAGATGGTCATAGAATAATTATTTTATCAGACTCTCACCCTCGATATGTTCCTAAAATTGTGGATCATTATTTTCAGGTTGAATATTTATGTTTAGCAGATAAGCCTAACATCGCCAAAACTTTGACTCTAATACAAGCAGACGAAGAACTTCATAATACATATACATCCGCGAAAGAGCAAATGATGCTAATTGGTGATAGTATTTTGGATATTCAATTAGGAAGAAAATTAAAAATTTCCACTGCGTACATTCAACTGTATTCCGGTGGACAATATTCTGACGAGGATGGAATTGGCGATACTAGAGCAGCAATAAAGTACGGACCAACATACATTGCTAACAACTACGAGGAATTACTCAATATCATAACCTATCCCAAAAGCAATCTTTTATCACTAGAGGCAGTTTGTCACGGAGTCAAGACAAATAAGGCTGTTAAATTTTGGGATTATAAAGATAGAACACATCAACGGATTGTTGCTATACGATGTTTAGCCAGGCAAGAAAATGGATCAAGTGATATGTACTCTCGTGCTGATCTATATTATCAGATCGACAATCCGCAAAGACGATTAGCAGATCTCAGGAAGATGGCTAAAGGAGTTGAAAACTACCTCGAGAATTTATTGTCAAAAAATAAATTTGCGTGGGATTATATAACATATGTTTCCGATAAATCTTCAACTATTCCTCATAATAAGCTAAAAGAAATTTTTGATCAAATCGAGACCTGTTTACCTAAAATAAAACTTTTAGAATGGAATGATGGAATAACAACCTCTTTACGTAATGAAAAAGATTATCAAGCCCGGCAATCATTTATTCGCTCAAATTTGCATGTTATAGAGAATCCGGGCATCGTATTAGAACGTAAAAATATCATTATCATTGATGATCAATTAACCACTGGAGCAACAGCATTTGAAATACGGAAAAAGCTTGAAGAAAAGAATGTTGGAAATATTTTAATTATAACATTATTTTATATGACACTTCAAGTGCTTGACGATAAACTGTGCCCTAAATGCGGGAAGCCATTAGTTATAAAAGTTAATCGAAGAAAAGGAACTAAATTCTATTCTTGCATGCCACCGCAGTACGGAGGAAATGGATGCGGTTATATAGAAAATATCTGAGCTATGCTACGAACATTATTGGCTATTTCCAGAATTTCAGGAATTGCAGATGCCTTTATCCGTAAAAATATAGATGCCTTTTCATTTGCGAATCCTGAGCTTACTCGTACATATATATCGGCTTTAAGCCCAAAGATTACGCCATCTTTAATAGAAGAACATTTACCATGGGCTGATTCTGTTATATCAAAATGTGAAAAATTAGGAATCACTATCATCCCAATATACGACAACCGCTATCCTGCCAAACTAAAAGCAATGGGTAATCCTCCCGCTGTTTTATATCTGAAAGGGAATCTAGATTTACTGAAAAAAGTTGTTATTGCAGTAATTGGCACTAGACACTCATCAGTGCTGGGAAACACGATTGCAAATAGAGTCGGGACATATTTCTCAAAAGAACACGTTCTGTGCAACGGCCTCGCAGACGGCATTGACAAGTATTCTATTGTATGCGGGAATGGGGTGTACCCTAATGTAATAGGTGTTTTATCTAGCGGTTTGAATTATAAATATTCAGCCTCCTCTATCACAGCATCACTAGCGGATAAAACTTTAAACTGCGGAGGATTACTTATTTCAGAGGTAGAACCTGATCAGAAAGAGAATCAGTATTCGGGTAGTAGATCTAGTCGAATACAAGCCGGACTATCATCTGGTTTAATACTTGTACAAAGTTCCATAAGTGGAGGATCAAAATACACGTTAAAAGCTATATCAAGACTCAATCGTGTTATTGGCGTAATAGCATACAATAACAATACTGAATACGAATATGACATATCTTTCTCAGGGAATAGGTTGCTCGAGAGAGAAGGCATGGCAGGGCTTGCCAAAATGTGCGAAATAAAGAATCAGAAGACCTTAATGGTTAAAAATCTGATAAAAATTAGTTCTGTTCTCGATTACGAACGATTTATTCAATCCTTATCTAATTATTAGATTAAATAGGGATTGTCTCAAACACAATTGAAAAAGATTCGCAACCCTCTTTACTCTTCCAGTAAGAAAACTGGTTCATCTAATCTGCTTTATAGCAAACATAATGCGATGGCAAGACCTAAAACGGAAACTTCACCGCAAAAATCGGCGACTGTTGGCGGTTTTCCGATTTAATTTCCTATTTTTGTAATTGGTTCCGTGCCTCTGCGGACGGAACCAGACATATATTTACGAACGTTTCGTTACGTTTTCTTTCACACTCAAACTTCGCAAATTTGAACAGCAGAAAGAGATGTAACTGGACGCCTCGTGGACGCATGTATTGTGCCCGCAGGCCTTTGGCTTGCTATGTGCATGATACGCGTTTCGCGTGGGCTGTCCGTGTTGCTTATTTCGGTGTGGGGCAGCGAAGGCCTGAGTACGGGGTAAGTCAATGCGGCAACCCACGTTTTTTATGGCCTTCGATTACGATTACACCGGAAACCCCGCCCTGCTCGACCGTCGGAAGGTCGCCTTCTTCGCCTCGCGCGTCGTCTCACCGGCCGTCGAGGAGCAGGCCTTGCGCTGGGCCGAAGCGTGTTGCGCAACCGACCGCATCATAATCAGCGGTTTCCAGTCGCCGCTCGAAAAATCCGTCTTTGAACTCCTGCTGAAAGCCCGCCACCCGGTGATCTGGGCCCTGGGGCGCGCCCTCTACCGCCGCTACCCTTCCTCCGTCGAAGAGGCCCTGGCCGAGCAGCGTATCCTGATCTTTGCCGTCCGCAACGCCCGACGGACCGGTTGGCAGACGGCCCAAACCCGCAACTATACCATCGCGTCGATGGCCGAGGAGAGCGTCTACGCCCTCCGCACGGACGGCCGTCCCAGCTCACTCGACGTCCTCTGCGGGCTGGAACTGGGACACAAACCAGTGCGTTGTTTCCCGCAATAAACGTCCCGTTTCACGGGAAAATTGGTACTGAAACCGCTTCAAAACCGGCTCTGAATGACCGAAATTCTGCAGAATTGAACGCTGAAAAAGGACAAATTCCCCAACTTTTCATGACGCAAAATGTCGGATTAGAGGCTCTCAATTGGATGAATTGAGGCCTCAAAAGCACGTCCAAATTCGTGAATTTTGTCCGAAATTTTGCATCCTCAACCGTCCAAAATCGGTCGAAAACGGGCTGCTCCAGTGCCTGATTGGAGCGATAAACCGCCACTTTTCCACGCCAAAATGGCCGGATCTTCCCTGTTTTCTGGCGAAGGGGGTTTCGAAAATCCTTCGCCGGCAAAATTTCGGGTCGGGCCACGGTGGCCCCGGTAAAAAACGACGACTTCGGAGGAGTTTTCCACCCCCTTGCGGGCAAGCTGTTTTCTGTTACGAAATCTATTTCGCGTAACGGAAAACACAGCTTGCTGAGTCCCGAAACATATAATGTTCCGGGGACTCAAAAACGGGTCGAATATCACGTCCCGTTCCCGCTTGTTCGCCGGCCAATCTGAAGAGGCGAACCGCCAGTTCCCGAAGCCGACATTGGGAACAAAATCGACAAAAAAAGGAAGGTCCGGAGGCGTCTTATTCAAAAAGGCCGACTGACTGAAGCACTGACTGACTGAAGCACTGACTGACTGAAGTACTGACTGACTGAAGTCACGGTTTTGCTGTTTCGCTGTTGTGTTGACACACTGTTTTGTTGTTTTACTGACGTACTGTTTTGCAGGCTCTCTGTTTTGTTGTTTTGCGGACATATTGATTTGCGGATACCAGCTGGATACAGAGGGCTGGAGCGACAACAAGGCTTCGGTCATTGTCCTCATTCTTGCATCGGGGAGGGTTGGGTGCCGCGCCAATGGCGGAAGCTCTATAAACACACGATAGAAGCCACAGAAACAGGCCATCCATCTCAAAAGCCGCCGCAGAGCACAACTTATACCACCGAACCTCATCGTGGCTCAAACACGAGAAAAACGGGCAACAAATCGATCTTAGGCGGCAGCGGGGATCGAGGACGGTGGACGAAAGATGGGCCGGGGAACGGGAGACACAACACCCAGCCGAAGCATGGTTTTTCTCCTTTCCATCGGTAGCATCTTCAAAAGCGGGCCGGAGCGAATACGACAACCTTTTCCGCGGGGAAAGGGCTCCACCGAAAGAGGCTTTTCGCTGCGGAAACCCCTCCGGGGCCTGAGGTTGGCATTTCGCTCCGGGACCTTACCTTGCTGCCGGATGAAAAGGAGCTGAACTCACAACCGCCCGTTGTCGTTCCACTCACCGTAGAGAATGCCTTTGCGGGTGTTTTCGAGAAATTTGTCGAGGCGTTTCCGAAAAAGTTCGGGCTGGTTCTTTTTGATCTGAATAGTATCAATCCGCACACGCTTGTAAAGGTCCGGCAGGTGGCAGAAGTTTTCCCAAAGAACAGGGTCAGACTGCAACTCTTGCAAAATATCGGGATCAATGGAAAATCCGGTTTCGCTCATATCCGGCAAGACGGCCCGCCCCGCATCGGTCATTAAACCCAGCCGTTCCATGCGGCGGCATCGTTCCTTGTTTAGTTCCGACCAATTGCTGCGAGGTTTCCGAGGACAAAGTTTCTGAGCTGTCACCTCCTCGGAGATCTTCTTGGTTGTGCTGTCAATCCAACCAAAGCACAAAGCCTCCTCCACAGCATCAACATACCAAAAGGTATTGTCATCAACAGGACGTCCCCGCTTGACCACCACCCAGCATTCCATCTCCTTGTCGTGATTCTCCTGAAGCCACTCGCGTAGCTCCAACCTCGATTTGGCTTCTAATAAATTATGAATCTCCATGATCTTCTGCAGCAGTCTGTTCCTACATGCAAAATTACGCAAATTAATGCGAAACGAGTACATGTAGAGGGCTACAAAAGCGGGGCAAATCCAAGAAACACTCTTTTCCCATCCATTGAAACTTTATATATCCAAGATGACCGACTTCGTTAGATTTATCTTAATTTTGTATTCATCGATATTCGGGGAACACGCCCCACAATCTATTCGCTTTGCTTATGACTCGTTGTCTATATCACGCCACGATACACGAATTTTTACAGCAGTCGTCAGAGGCTCTGTTGGGAACCTTCATGAATAACTATCACGGAGTTGCTATGACCACAACCAATGAAGCCTGGGCCGACGAGATCCACATCATGCAGGAGACGCTGCAACCGAGGAAGAATGAAGATGGACAGATCATTTTCGAATACGACATTCCTCGACTCGGGAAGCGAATCGATGTCGTTCTGCTGCTTCGTGGGCTTATCTTCTGCCTCGAATTCAAGACTAGACAAGAGGCTAAGAAGGAGAATATGCGGTCATATATCGAGCAAGTATTAGATTATGCTTTGGATCTGAAGAATTTTCACTTGCTGAGCCAAAACAGGATCATTGTCCCCATTCTCATACATCCCTGGATCAGTAAAAGTTCAAGCGTATTCCAAGCCTCTGTATATGATGATTCCATATACAACCCACTGTTAACAGGGCCAGCTGGTCTACAACAGCTCATTGCCGATGTTCTGGCACATGCTGGAGCCACAGCGCCAGGTCCAAGTCTGGGAGCCGACTGGATCATCAGCCCCTATTCACCCACCCCGACCATCATCGAGGCAGCCAAAAGGCTCTACGAGAACCACTCGGTAGAGGACATCACCCGCCACGAAGCGGACAAGGTATCGACCGACCGCACGATTGCATATATCCTCGATGTGATCAAGACCAGCCGAAAGAAGGGCGAGAAGAGCATCTGCTTTGTTACGGGCGTACCGGGAGCCGGGAAGACGTTGGTCGGGCTGGATGTTGCAGTCAAACAATCCTACCAGAATGGCGAGAAATTGAGCGAGGACGAAGGAGCCGTCTATCTTTCGGGCAACGGGCCATTAGTCGCAGTGCTGACCGAGGCTCTGGCCATCGACAACCAGAAGAAGTGCCAAGCTCGGGGCGAGAAAAAGAATCGGTCGGATTCGCGAAGGGAGGTTGGCAAATTCATCCAGATTATCCACCGCTATCGGGACAACATGCTGGCCAAGCTAAAAACTCCGATTGAGAATGGCGTCCTTGAGATTGATCCCAAGAAAGCGATCAAGCTTGCCAAAGCCGGTTATGGAGAGGTGGAACATGTCGCCATTTTTGACGAAGCGCAGCGTTCATGGACCCACAAGCGGCTCGCAGATTACCTCAAACGCGGAGGGACCTACGGTAACAAACTCAAGATCCAGAATTTCCCCTACTCCGAAGCAGCCTTCCTCATTTGGTCGCTGGATCAACGGGAGGATTGGGCAACGATCGTATGCCTGGTTGGTGGCGGTCAGGAGATCAACACCGGGGAGGCCGGTATATCGAAATGGATCAAGGCCCTCAACGAGAAATTTACACACTGGAGGATCTACATCTCCGACAAGCTAACCGAGGCGGAATATGCCGAAGGACGTGTCAATGAGCTACTGGCCGGCAATGACAAAGTGACCTTCTCTCCAGAGCTCCATCTGGGGGTTAGCCTGCGTTCGTTTAGAGCCGAGAACCTCTCCGCTTTTGTGCACGCCTTGCTCTCCTTCAACCCGGATGCCGCTGCGCTGTACGACACGATCAAAGCACACTATCCGATTGTTCTGACCCGAGATATGGCCAAGGCAAGGGCCTGGCTACGCAAGCACACCCGAGGTTCACAACGATCCGGAGTTCTCGTTAGCAAGACAGCCGCACGCTTTAAGCCTCTGGCCGTCGATGTTCTGGGTCAAGGTGACGAAAATGCTGTCCACTGGTTCCTGGAGGACAAGACTGACATCCGCTCTTCCAACTACCTCGAGGACGCGGCAACCGAGATCCAGGTACAAGGACTCGAACTGGATTATACCTGCGTCCTTTGGGATGCCGATCTGCGCTGCGAAAACGGAAGCTGGCGATACTTCAATTTCAACGGTCGAACAGCCTGGCGCGAAGAATCAGGGCAAACCGAAAGCAGCCTCGAACGAAGAAAATACATGCTGAATGCCTACCGTGTCCTCCTAACACGGGCTCGTATCGGCATGGTCATTTGCGTTCCGGAAGGCAATTCCAACAAGACCGTCGACGGTTTTCCGGAAGATGCAACCCGACTTCCTGAGTTTTATAACGGCACCTACAAATATCTCAAGTCAATAGGGTTGGAGGAGATATAGTTGAATAACTATACCTCTATCATCATTGTAATACTGACGCTGCAGAAAAAGTTAACTACGGCTCCAAAATGGGATCACTTTCAGAACCGTAGTTAGTATATACTACTCTATCCAAGACTCACTTCTTGAAACACTACCCCCGCTAACGAAAACTATGAAAGGATATTCAGTAAATGTCCCTATTTAATAATTGATCGAGTAGGAACACTCTTCCCTACTCGATTATTAATCGTTATATTATTTACGCACCTCAATATTAGGCATTCTTGTGTTAAATTCCTCGTCGATATTATGGCACTGCGTTTTGATAATGCCTCGACGCATAATTGCAGGTTGCAGGCAATACTGATCAAAATCATCGAAGTCAACATCAGCAACACTTTGCCAATGAGGGAAGAGCAGCTTCATGTATGCTGTTGCAATACGTTTTACGGCAGTAAAATCACGCATATCTGCATTTGGTTCAAAAGTGACTAATGCATCAAAGAGTAAGCCATATGTATTTTGTGTGCGCAAAGAATGCATCAACTCTGAGAAATATTCCACGTTGATAGTCCACCCTTTAAATATCATACTTTTATTTATTCTAGGGAGATACCAGCCCTCGATAAAACAATGGAACCGATCCAATAGCGCTGACTCTCTAAAATTCTGAGGCAATGAATCAAAATAGCGATAAGATAAGGGCCTACGCTGCTCATTCAACGGAATATTACCCATTAGCATCAAACCGCACTCTGATGAAAATTCTGTATTATCAATCGTTGTTTTACCGCTCTCAAGATATGATTTTAAGGCTGCTTGAATCTCCGATGGTTCCTGAAAGACAATAGTTTGTATCTCATCGAATGCGGTATAATCGTGGTTTTTGATAATACCATTCTGTTGTTTCTGTTTATCATAGAACAATTTGGCTCGTGTAACCTTTCCTCCACTGACAAGCCATCCGTACTTAGACAGATTACCAAAAACATACGATTTACCAGTCCCTTTAGGTGCAAGCTCAATAACATTTAATCGTGGCTCAACAAAAATGAGTAGTCGGGTCAAAAACTCTAGTTTTTGGCTAATACTATCAAAGCCATCTGGGTCATACTCCATAGCAGACAGCAGCACATCCAGCCATTCGGAAGTTGTAAAGCCTTTCCGCGCTTCTCGTAAATAAGCTATATCAACAGATCGATAAGGTTTGAATGGTTTGTATTCGACCATCTCTACATGATTCTTTTTACCATTCTCATCAGGGAGAACGCATAATTTTATGACGCCCCATTTCTCTCCATCGACAAGATCTCCCGAATGTTGTTGATATACATATTCAGGTATTTGACCCTCATTTAGTTTTATACCAAGGTCTGGAATGGAGAAACGACGAATACCTTTTACAAGGTCAATATAAATGATAAAACGGGTCAGTAACGTTAATTCCTGGCCATTTCCCAATCTGTCTTTAACCGATGATGCATCTTGCGGGATTACATTGTCAAGGAACGCAGTCAAAGCCCCTCTATCGACCTGGCCATCTGCATTAATATACTTCTTCAGAATAAAGTCTTTCACAAATGATGGCAGGTTGCGGCCCGCAAAAAGGCTATTGGTAGATGCAGGGTCCTTATAAATTGCCATTGAGGCAAAATACTTCTTTATTTTATCGCTGATCTCTGTTTTCATATTTCTGATCTCTTATATCAGGTCATCTTCGACCACGCCGAAATTAATATTGAGTTGATACTTTTGTTTAGAGGTTCCTACGCACAACGTAATATCTGATGCATCAGTGGTTAAATCCATATGACTGGAATGGTATTCGGAACCATTGTCTGTGCTCAACTTATACTGCTTGCCATTGTAAATGACATATGGAACTTCTCCCTTTAATCCTTTTATAGCGAATCTCACAATCGGATCAGCTGCAGATAATTCTGTGGTCAACAACTTTGCAGTCCAGGTCTGAGCGAGTTCCTGATTGGAGATAATAAATATCGGGACAAGAACCTCCTCAGGTGTTGCTCCCCCATGTGCCCCTTGACCGACTGGCACTTTTCCACACAACGACGAATGCCCTAACGAACAGACAACATCATTCTCCACTACGATATATTTATCATCAGGAGGTATGTTTCCACTCTTCTTTTTAGCCAAGCGCCCATGATGATCCGAATCGAATCCGACCAAATTAAACCCAGGACAATGTTGGGATAAATAGGTCATACCATGATCAGATATTATAGCAATTTTTTTTCCTGCATATGAATCTATAATGGTATGAATAGCCCTTTTTACGACATCAAATTCTTCGATGATATATCCCGGATATTTATTATTTGTTTTATGAGCCAAATTATCCAAGTCACCTATTTTAGTTAGGTTATCAGGAACAAGTTTCTCTAAATCTGCTTTATTCTTGAAAGTCGTTGTAGGCAATAGCGCTTTCCCAATAATTAACTCATTTAGATATATGCCATTCCCCTTTTCACGTTCAATGATACTACAAATTACCGGAATCCAATCTATACCCAGGCCATCAATCCAATAAAAGACATCTATATCAGATCGGTCTGACAGAATAGTCCGAACAGTTTTGAAATCTTGATACCATTTATTGAAATCAAGCTCATTGTCGCTATGGACACGTATAATGTCTTCAAGACTTTGGTCGTATTTATTGGCAAATTTTGCCTCTTTATATTTTTCAATATAACCCTCTATCCATGATTGAGAATCAATAGGCAGTCCGCAATTTTGTAAATAGCAATAGAAATCCGGGAACGCGTCGCGGATATCACATACCGAAATAAGACCTTCTCCCAACCACTGAATAGCAATCTTTTTCTCGATATCAGTGTATGATGTGAGTACACTCGCAGCAGTTTTATATCCTACATCTGCTGCCAGTTTGTGTAATCGAGCTTCTAATCGCTCTTGTGCATCCATAGATGGTGCGCCATTATACTTGAGCAATCTAAACAGGGCGATTCTATCTTGGATATGTACTGTGAAGTTTTCAAAATCGAAGATTGACAACAATATTTGCTCAAAAAGCTCCCGATCATGATACGCTTGACAATATTTCAATACAGCAGACAAATAATCATCATCAAATTCGCTTAAGTAGTATGTTACCAATAACCATTTATCAAAGTTATCTTCCGTATTATGCCAAGCCTTAATAAAGTCTTTATAGTCTTTTAGCTCAAACAGTTGAAAATATTCGTTGATAAATTGGTCAAAGGAAAATCGTGTAACATCTATCTTTGCTGCCAATTTGCGCCAAAAAGCCTCATCACTAGCTTTGTATTGTACATTGCCAAAAGACAAACCTAGTCCAAGTGTTAAGAACTTATATACATTCTCACATTTGTCGAAGTTGAAAGCATTATCCGGCAGCGCGTTTTGCTCATAGGCGTATATCGCAGGTGATGTTGAGATAATGGTGTTTGTAACGTTTGTTCCATTTCGCCATAAATCCAACCACTCTTTAATACTATGAACAACTGTGTATTTCTCGCAAAGTTTCTCTACGCCATAATCCGTCCCGTTGGACAAAACCAGTCTATAATTAAGCTGTCGGTCATCAGACTTCAAATACCAGGCAAACATCTGAGCGTCATTCTCAAAGTTAGACACCTTACCATATTGACCTACAACCACAATATACACACGCTGATGCTTGGTATATGCTTTATTCGAACTTTGAATCGCTTTTAATGTGGTAATAAGCGCATCAAACTCTTTGAATTCAATGTTATCATAGAAACGAGCCAACTCAGAAAACGGAGCAATAACACAATCGCGTCCATCTAGGTCCTCAATGTGGTTAGCGATGTGATTAGCCAACTCAATGCGCGATATGAACATATCATCGTATTGAGGATTCATCCATTGATCTACGCTTTGTATTTTAATATCCATATCAGACATCCTCGAAATAAAGTCATAGGAATCTTTGAAATTATCAAACAAAACAAAGCGCACAGGGAATCTATTGGCCGTGCCGGAATTGACACCGTCATGTGTCTTATCGGTGGCTATTGCCGCAAATAGCTCTTCTATGTTAACAAATGACTTAAGCATCGAATTCGTTAATGATATTAATTATTGAACTATTGTTTGCCTTATCAATAATCATTTCCAGAATAGCTCTTGCTGTATGAAGATCCTGGATTTGTCGTACCTTATTACGTGCTGTGGACTTTTTCTGCAGAAGTTCTTCTGGATTATCTGCTAAGTATCCACTCTGCTTGTCATGAGCCTGCAACTTCTGCCATTCCTCTTGGCGACGGCGTTCTTCCTCTTGTCGGCGTTGTTCTTCTTCCTGTCTTTGACGCTCTCGGTCCTCTAACACCTTATTCCTCCACTTCACAAAAGCTATACGCACCTCATCTTCGCTCCATAAACCAATATCACCTTGGATATGCTGACGAAGGCCATCGATGGCGACAGTAGTCTCCATATCATTTAATTGAAGGCCATTAGCATCTGCAACACTACGCACAAAAGTCTCAAACCCGATTTTAAACGCCTCATCGTGTTTAAGCAACTCTTTCAATTCAAACTTACGTTGTTTCATCTCTGTAAGAGTCTGCGTTAACAGATGAGGTTGGTTGCGGAAATCCTTCTCTACACAAATCTTTACAATATTATCAATTAATTTATGCAGATTTTCATCAGTAGTAGCGTATTTCAAAGACCACAACGGATATCCTTTACCCGTAATATACTCATGTGTGAGAGCCCAACGAGCATCAGTGAGGCTGCTGATATCATTATACCCTTTCAGTTCGTTCAACCTGAAATTTTGGATAAACAATTTGCATAATTCGCCCGACTCTTTGGTTTCAAACATAAAGTTGAGCGTATTATTTACTTTATCGCTCTCCCATGCTTGGAACATCTTGATAACAGCATCGGCAATGTGGGTAGCATCAAGCGGTTTGCCGTTCGTATCAAAAATCTGCTTGACATATTTACGCATCGCAAAAGCTACCATACCCATGCATGCACACGACTGGAACAATCCAAACGGAGGCAGCGTTAAATCCTTTAATTTCTCACCGAGGTTAAAATCGGTATTCTTATTGACCCCATGCAATTTCTTGTCAACAAAATCCGACACAAGTTTCAAAGGATGATTAGGATCGATTGATCCCTTCCATTCGAGATTCTCGTCTACACTATCTTGCAACAACAATGGCATATGTAAATACTGCCCCGTACAATGACTGCTTATGTCAGTTTTGGTATTATTGGTCAATACGGTTTTCACTGTATCGCGAGCCAACTGTTTTTTCCAAAAAGTCGTAGACTTGGAACGTAATAAATCATAAGAATCCGGTCCACTGGAAAAAATGGTGGGTGCTACGCAGGAATTGATGGTCAAAGCTATCTTCAGGGCAGAATTCACGTCGCTTTTGTCCCTTAAGTAATAGGTAAAGGTTCCGCGCTGCAATTTCAAAACCCATTCGCGGATCATTGCATTAGCAGAGCCAATATGAGCCTCGGCCTGATCATTGGAGTTATAATTGCGCGCTACCGATGCATTGGCCTGATATTCGATAAATCGTTCATAATTGGTCTCACCAAAAGGTGTTTCATACACAACAAATAGCGTATTCGCAAAACGGCCCAAATCATCGTTAGACGAGGCCTTATAGGCAATCTGTTTTAATTCGCTGATTTCTTGTGTGTCTTTAGCAAAGAGTAATGCAACGAATATCTCATATGCAGGACAGCTCTTGCGCCCTTTTTCAATGGCATTAAGTAATATATACTCACTGCTATCAAGTGAGTACATTTTGTACGTGCTCGGACGAGTAACCGTCGAGAAGTTAGATTTCAGAAGCCGCTCTGCTTCATTTCCAAAATTGATAATTTGAGAAGTGTATTTAAACTGAGTGAGCTTCAATTCATTCTTCTTCGCTTCAATATCTTTGGTCGGAAGGGATGAGAATTGAATCGAGTACAATCCTCCCGGAGCTCGCTGAATGATGCTATTGCTATCCAGGTAGTCGAGTACCTCTTTAAGCTTCGGTTCAATATAGGTTCCTGCAAATAGACGTGCGATATTTTCCTCCGAGGGTGTAACCGTCACATTATTCGCTATGTTATTAAGCGCATTGAGAAGCAAGATGCTTTTGAACACTGCGTAACATTCAGGACCACCTTCATTCTCGACCTGCAGTTTTCTCGAATTGAAGCGCTCCGTAACAGCACCAAACTTAGATACCTTCTCATTGAATTCATCGACCACAAAATCCCATAAATAGTCGGCCGTAATCACACGGCCTTCTGCATATACCGCCTCATCGTCACAAAACTCTCGGATTTGAGGATTGGCCCCGATAAACTCAAAAACACTTCGAGAAGAAGAACCTGCCTCACGAGCGTAATAGGTTGCCAGATTGGCCGTACCAGGATGCAGTGGGAACAGGTTATAAAGGTCTTGCTTGGTCTCTTCCGGGCTGGTCGAGGTCGAAATCTCGGCAAACTCACTATAAAGCCCTTCATGCGGACCTATGAATGCGCTTCGTTTATGTTCATATACAACATCGTCGTCAATAATCCTGAATTTGCGCGACATAATCTTATATGCCGAAACAGTCTCCATATTATACGGCATATAATGATAACGTCCTTTGGTTTTTTCTCGTTCTTCAACTTGCAGGCAATCCAATGCCGAAGGATGGGAGATAAACAAGAAATAGGAATTATTCTTGGCCATCATCATGCGTTCACTGATACCCTGAAGCGTAACAAGAGCTGATAAACCGAATGCCGATTTAAGCACATCGGTAAACTCATCCCATACGATAAGCAAACCATCATACACTCCTTGAGCGGCTAATTTATCCTGCACCTCGAAAATCCATTTTTCAAGGTCATCACTCTGCAATGGAATCACTCGATTCTGTCGGCGAAGTGCATTTTTGATATGACGAATTACAGATATATCACGGTCGCTCAATTTGTCAATCAATAACTCGGTTGAAGGCGCAAGCGCTTTAAGTTGAGCATCTCGCTCGATAATAAGAGACCAGAACTCACCATCCTTCTCTATATCTGCAATATAATGGTCAAAATCGGTTTGCACTTCAAACTCGATACCCTCCCGATTCAACGCCTCTACAATATGCGTCTGCAATACAAAAGGCAAATCTTCCGCAGCAGCCATATTGACAATGCCATAGAGGGAGACCGGAAACAATCGTTTTTTGCTTCGGAGATTCAAAATGTCTGAGCGAAGAAGAGCCAACGATTCATCCCGATATTCACACTCTATATACTCTCGAATATCGTCAATCGGATCACATAACAAGTGTTTGATTACGGCTCCTGCATGGCTTTTGCCACTTCCATAGGTGCCAGAAATCCAGAACGGTTTATGAAAATCGGCATTGTTGTTATACACCGAATTCACAACCTTTCTCAACACTTCATTAAACTGCTCGTTTGGAATAAAGTCTCTCCAATCGCCATTCTCCGGTTGGATTTTGAATGCGATGGCGGATTCCCGAATTTCGATTAGGTCAGAGTATTTGGTCTTCATCGTTTGAAATGTTCTCGGTTAGTTGTTTGGTCCCAATTTAAAGAATCGTATTATCTCACTCTTCATCAATTCTCGAATATCCTTATCCTGAAGCAAATCCCATAATGCATTGTCGAGATAGGCATATTCAACATTATCCTTCATAAACTTAATGCTTGGCGTATGACTTAAGCCTTGATACTTTTGACGCCACTTGACATGAAAGTATTCAGATGTATCAAGATGAAAAAAAGGAAGAATTATCCGCGTTCTGTTATGATACGCCTTACTATGCTTGTAATATATCTCTTCAAACTCACTATTGCCCCATAAAAGTCGATTATCAACAAATATCTTTTTCTCAATAGCGTCTATTAACGAGATAACAAATATCGGCTTGGCATTTGAGATCCTACCTCTATAATTTCCACGTTGCGTAAAAATTATGAGGTCTCTATAATACTGATATGGAGCAATGGTTCCCATTATAACATTTCCATCTTAAGAATATCAATCGGCTGAATATCATCTCTAAGAGTGATATGATCCAATCCCATGTTTAACTCGGCAACTAAAACTCTATTGGTTGTAGAATTAAGGAATCGCAGTTGTTTTTCAAGAGCATCTTTGGCTATACCAAATTCTTTATAGACACCAGATTCGACTTCAGGAGAATATAAATCCGACACGCGCAGCATACTTATGTTTTTAGTCCGCGCAAACTTATATATCGAATAGGCTATTGCTTCAGGACTGAGCTCATTGTACCCACCTCGAATGCCGGTGCTTTTATCAACCTCAGCATATTGGCCCAATGTAGCACCTATTGGGGACTCTTTTAAGGTTCGTAATATCTGGTATACAGCATTTTGCACTGTTTTCCCCTTGTATGTAGGAAACTCTGTCGACAATTGTTCCTCAAGAAGGGACTTGGTGAATGGAGTATTGAACTTTTGACGTGCAGCAAACCACTTAGCAATAAACGAGTTGTATGTCAGATTAATCCATATGATTTCCCACGGGAATATGGTGTTATACTCAAAAATGCTTTGCAGCGTACGACCAAGTTCTGTCATCTTCGCTTTCGCGTCAATGATTTCAGCATCTTTCAGCCAATTTTTCAATGAAGGAACCTGGTATGTCGGATGCAATCCGTGATCACCAGTCCAAAACGCGTCACCTTCGGGTAAATACATACTTACCCATTCGTCTCTTAACCCAAAATTCTTATATCTGTCAATACTTGTCTGTGCTTGCATTTTATTATTTCCGTTTGTTTGAGTCAAAGAATCAGCTACAATACATCCTTTTTCGTGAAAATCCAAACATTTATGGCAGTGAATGCATTTTGATTTATCAATGGTAACTTTCGGCCATACGCTCAAGGCTCCGGTCGGACATTCAACCTCGCATACTTCACAGTGGACACAATATGCAGCTTTATACAAGGCTCTCTTTAATAAGCCTATCAAATCGCCATCATGCACATTGTGCAATGTTATGGTAAACGACTGTTTGCTCTTAAATTCAACCTCGTATTTATATATCAGTTTATTAAATTTAATTTCTCCAAAGCCGGTATTACCTTCCTGAGTGTATGTATACTCACCTACTGTAATAAACCATGTTTCTAATGGCAAATGAGCATTATCGATGTGGGCTGAGAAGTTGCCATTAGTTTGAGAAAAGGAGACTCGGACATTTTGTGCAATCAAATCTCCGCTAGCTCTCCGCTTCCATCCTCCATTTTTGATATAGTCCGACACATCCTTTACTCCAGCCTTTTTTGCATTTGCGATAATCCTTTGCTCAAAAGGTTTGATGTCATCGTTATAGTGAAGCTTCGCAATATGCTCATTCCATTCTGACGAAAAAGGACACAATAAACAACCTACGCGAGTCATCCCTTGACGATATGCGGGATTAATCGGTAACTTATGCTCGAACATATATAGGAATACCTCAGTTGTATTCCAATACAATATCGGCCTGGCATTTATTACAGTGTCATGTTTTACGCCTCTACCCTCCCTATTGTAACCGGATCGTCGGGTGCTTTCTTCGGCACGTACGCCATCAAATGTCAAAATTCGAGCTTGCTTATTGGTGCCCTCGATTTTCAGCATACGATAAAGTGGAGCCGTTTTCATAATGGAACAGCACCAGCGATGAGTATCGGACGGCGTACCTATTTTATCCCAATAATTAATTACGCTCTCATGATTACGAGCCACCGAGAATTTAAGCGTAGGAAACTTCTGATGATAGAATTCGATAATCTGGTCATAGAGAGCCAACGAAGGCGGCAACTCGTACCCCGTATCGGAATATATCACCTCGAAAGACTCCGGAGGGATAGCTCGGGTACACAAATCAAGGACAACCTGCGAATCTTTTCCCCCCGAGAAGGATGCCAAGAACTTATCAATCCGAGTGGTCTGATAGATTTTCTTACCCTGCTCCTGCGCAACCTCCAACGGCATGACATCAAAACTATCACAATCCTGTTTGACAATAGCCATCTTATTTTTCGTGCGCTTCTCCTGTTTTGCAGCCAATGCTTCAAAATCCATCTGATTTGCAACAGCTTTTTCCACGGTTTTGCGCGCAGAAGAATATTGCGCAAATTTATCCCGAATAAATTCTACCGCCTCACTTTCAAGCAGAAACATCTCATTGTTGACACGTTTTAACATCTCATCAACATCGACAGGTATGATGTTAAGCTTTTCTTGTCCTTCTTGAAATATTACCGTTGGATCATCATATATATTAGCTCCTTTTACATCAAAAGCCAACACTCCGCGATAGAAATATTGCTTATTGCACGCCCACAACAAAGGTTCTTGACACCGAGGGTATTGCCACCCCAATTTGTCAAGCCCCAGCATATCAAGTTCCTCAAAGAAAACAGGACGAGGCGACACAGTTAAAGCATCAGATGTGAAGTGCGATTGCAACCTCACTCCCCCAGTTTCCTTATCCCATATAATTTTGAACATATTATCTTAACGTTATCAAAGTCTGAATATCAACACCCAACAAAGTCGCAATCTGTTGAAACTGCTGAATAGACGGTTGTGTTTTATTGGAGCACCATCTTGATATAGTATTCTCTGATTTTCCCATCTGTTTTGCCAGCCATCTATTTGTTTTCTGCTTCTCAACAAGGGTAACCTTAATTCTATTCATCACTATTTGTTGAATATTCGACATGCTTATTCAATTTATGGCCATTATTTGTACAAATATACCTTTGTTTTTTAGTTCACGCAAGATTCTAACTCTTTTTCTTTCTACATTCTAAGCAATAGATTATATAAAAACTTGGCTTACCCCTATATGACCCACATAGAGATAAACCAAGCTGACAATTACCACGAACCCATCAAGCGATGGGTTTAACCTGCGCCTCCGGCTGCCATTCTGTAAGCGAGACAATCGCATGATATTGCTCCTTAGTGAGAGGCGAGTCACCATCGTCCGAACATTCGTATTCCCACGGCAGTTCGTAGACGGAGCCTTCTTCCTGATAACCCATATAGTTGTGAAAGGAGTCGGGAATCAGCCGCACATAATCCTCTTCCCGCAGGACTCGTAGGAGTCTCTCTGCATCATATATCAGCAGCGGTGCCCCGGCCTTATACAAGGCTGTCGCTACTTCAATGGCCAATCCGGCATTGGCAGAATAACTGTTGGAGACAACAATCATCCAGCCCTGCTGACACTTGTTTGAGGCAAAGATATTCAGACGCGAAAGTCCCAACTCTCCGTAGTGGTCTGTTGCAAACCGTATGAAATCCGCCGGACTGTCAATGTCGTACAGAGCCTCCACATCCACGAACTTCATCCGCTTGTAGTAGGCTACATCCCGCAGATCTTCCGGGACATCCTGCGGATCTTCATAAACACGTCCGCTGGCGCCCCGGTTCCGGTAGTAAGCCTCATACGCCTCGTTGGCAATGCGGTAATAGGTGCAATACAGCCGAATCGTCATACTCTCCAAAGGAAGCACGGAACGCCCGTGCACCGAGTCTTCCAACGCCTTGATGGCTGTTTCCGGGTCTTCTACCTCAATTTTGAAATTCGGTACTATGCGGTTAAATTCCTTTTGTGCAATCCGTCCTGTACGCTGCTGGTACGGCAGGTTATGCGCCACGTAGTCATTGAATCCGTCCGGATTCGCGACAACGATATCAATCAGCCGTTTCAGATAGTCAAAGAGGCGGGTTAGGGTCTCCCGGCACCACGTATCATCGGGCTCCCCATCAGCACAAGCAGAGCGGTTCGTGATGATGAATCGGGTACGCTTCCGGTCAGTAACACGAATCGACCGGGAATCCCCATATCGGGTCGAGGCGACATGGAACCACCGCGTCTCCATCGGGTTGAATGCGAGCCAATCCGCCAAGAACGCTTCCCGGCTGTCATATTCCCCCGAAGCAATCAACTCCTCGGCCTCGCCCCACTCTTCCGGCGTAGGCCTCGGCACCTCGACATAGAATCCCCGATACTCATCGTCACCCATTACAGCCAGCCGCTCGAACCGATGTTGAATCTCAATAAGCCGGTCCAGCATATCACAGCCAACGACAATCTCCCAATGTTGCCTTTCGCCCAACACCCCCAAATGCGAGGTATTCAGGCCAACCTCCTTCGTCAAATCAGCAAAGAGCTTTCTATCTATGCTCTTTCTTTTGTTCATCTCTGTATGTTCATTAAATCTTAGTAAACTTTCCCGGATCAAACCCATTCGCAAGGTGTTTCACCCCTAATTCAAGTGCAAATCGCCCATGTATCGTATCTTCATTTACCATTCTCCTTTCCTTGATTGAAGAATCCAAAACAAAAACCGTCGAAAAGTTTGGTAAGGACTCTCCGACGGTTTTCATTTATCGTTTTAGCGGGATACCTGCATCATTATATCCCCGATGGTTTATCAGACGTTCGTCGGAAAATGTTTCCAAAAGTATAGAATGCTCCAATGCCCGAAGTATGGACACACGACAGCACCTCAAAGCATTTTATACCTTGATCTGATACGGTTGTTCGGTTGTTCTTTCTTCTTTGCTGCATTGTAAGCTTTATGTTTTTATTCGATTGTGCGACACATCTAAAAAACTAGTAACTTTATTATTATCCAGCATTAGATATACTTTCTAAAACAGAATCAAAAACCACAAAATATATGTAGCATTCCGATTAACATAGGTACAAATAAATATATCCTCACTAATTTACAAATTCACACCTGCAAGTACATAAAACTGGTAAACAATATATTAACTACAATTAAAATTTATAGAAGCAAATTGATTTGATATTACTATTGATGTGCTAACCATTTTTTATGACCTTTATTAGGTCTTCTATTTTGCGTCCTTTTCTGCCTCTGATAGCACATATTACAGCATATAAAAACCATACCCCTGTAATTGCTGTAAATATAATAAATATTGCCTGCCATGTGTTTGCCGGAATTCCCCAAGTACATTCAAATTTAGCAGTAATAGTAGTTAATAGGCAAGATGCAAATATACCTAATGGAGTAGTCCACGAATAGAATTGATTATTCTTTTCCTTATACTCAAGCAATATTACTTTCAATTTATCTTCAGTTATATGTATTATACCTTGACTTACATTGGTATAATTGACACATTCAGAATTTAGGTCAATTGTGGGTTTACCTGCCATCATTTCCTCCTTCCTTTTCATTGCTATCTTGTCTCGGCAATAATCCAAGAATTCCTAATGCATGCTGACTCATAAAGCCGCAATTGCTACAGATTATCGAAATAGAAGGAATCGATGGCGTCCCTAATTTTATACCTTTGAGATCATCTTGTAGTGTAGTATTAAAATACCCATCCGCAATAATAAAATGCGTATTTCCACACATTGGGCATTTTGCTCCAGTAGAACCAAATTTTTCATTTAATTCTATTATGATTTTTTGCTTGTCTTCTTGACTTATCATATTATAGTTATATATGTTATCTATATATTTATTGCTATTGTAAATGAAAAAAATGCATATATCATATTCATTATGGCAAATGCATACTATTAATTTTAATCATTGCTTGGCATCTGTTTGCAAAAATACGAAAACTATCCCGATTACCAAATATAGTCCACGGTAAATCAGCAGTTAAAAATTCGAGTTATAAAAAAATAGACTTGTATCAAAAGTAACTTTACTTCATCCCTGTATATCATAACGTTCATTAAAGCAAAGTCAAAATAAGGGAAGAAAAGAGATGGCTGCGCCATGCTATAATGGCTCCAGCCATTTTTCTTTTGGCTGCAAAATATTTCCGAACCTAATACACCAAACAACAAGTTTCTCGGCATATAAATTGACCTCCGACTAAATTATTTCTAATAAAGTTTCATTAATGAACTTTTATTCTTATATTTACTGCAATAAGTATCAGATTTGACGTGTTGGACAATATATACATACTGACAGATATCGAGCTTTGCAACAGGATTGCAGCCAAAATAAAAACGGTACGCCTGAAGCAGAACATGTCGCAGGCCGAACTGGCAGACAAGAGCGGTGTTTCCATCTCCACCATAAAACGCATGGAGGACGGGGAGGTAAAGAACTTCGAGTCGCTGATCCGTATCCTGCGCACCCTGGGCAATCTCGATGTCTTCATTCCGCTCGTCGAGGAGGAGCAGTTGAGTCCGAATGAATACTACGAGTTGGCCAACAAAGCAAGCAAGCCCAAGCGCAAGCGGGCATCCAAAGGTTACACAAAAGAGAATAAGGAGGAATCGGAATGGTAGATGTAGCTCGTGTCAATCTATACGGCCAGCCCATAGGCTCGGTACGTTGGGACCAGAGATATGAAATCGCACAGTTCGAGTACGATTCGGACTTTGTGCGACTGGGCATAGAGCCTTCACCGCTGATGATGCCCGTAAGGGAAGGCCGTGTATACAGTTTCGGGGAACTCGACAAAACGACCTTCAAAGGCCTGCCCGGAATGCTGGCGGACTCCCTGCCGGATACATACGGACGGGCCCTTTTTGAGAAGTGGCTGACCCTGACGGGCCGGACCAGCAGCAATGCGATCGAGACGCTTTGCTTTCTGGGCAAACGCTGCATGGGAGCCCTTGAATTCGAGCCGGCCATCGACGCAGTCGATACGGATATCCGGATAGAGGTCGATTCTTTGGTGGATGTAGCCAGAGAAGCACTTGCCGACAAATCAAGTTTCAACGTGAACATCGGCTCCGACAAGAAGGCGGCCATTGCGGAGATTCTGCGTCTTGGTATTCCGGCCGGCGGGCAACGTGCCAAGGCAATCATTGCCTACAACAAAGCCACCGGAGAGATCCGTTCGGGACAGGTCGAGGCTCCCGACGGGTTCGACTACTACATCATCAAGCTGGACGGCGTATCCGCCACGGCCGGATTCAGGGAGACGGAGAACTTCGGGCGTCTGGAATACTCCTTCTCACGTCTTGTGAAGGAATGCGGCATCGACATGGCGGAATGCTCGCTGATCGAGGAGAACGGAAGGGCACATTTCCTGACAAAGCGGTTCGACCGGATAAACGGTGCAAAAGTGCATATGCAAACGCTCTGCGGCATAGCGCACTTCGATTACCGGCTCCTCAGGGCATACTCCTACGAACAGGCGTTCGCCGTCATGCGCGGGCTGCGGCTCACCTACAAGGAGGCGCAGGAGATGTTCCGCAGAATGGTGTTCAATGTCGTGGTGCGCAACCAAGACGACCACACGAAGAACATCTCTTTCTTGATGGACAGAGGCGGGAAATGGCGCCTTTCTCCGGCCTACGACATGGGCTACGCCTACAATCCCTACGACCAGTGGACCTCGGCCCACCAGATGTCGATAAACGGCAAATTCAGCGGCATCACCAAAGACGACCTGCTCGAATGCGCGGCCAAGAACAACATCAAGAATGCCGCACGGATCATCGACGAAGTTTGCCAAGCAGCATCCGGATGGCCGGAGATCGCCCGGGAGTGTGAGGTGCCGCAAAAGATGATTGAGGAGATCCGGCCGAATATGGTTTTCTTCTGATAGTATGGTTCGACAGGTTGCCACAACTTTACTTTATCCCCGTATATTCATATATACGTTCATTAAAGTAAAGCTAACAAAGGGGAGAAAAAGAGATAG
>OHAI01000707.1_pt1 | contig 26503 bp, 22 predicted proteins | sample 1577091 | NCBI WGS metagenome assembly OHAI01 (sample SAMEA3541548, study PRJEB24748) | human gut metagenome | biome: human gut; feature: human-associated habitat; material: faeces | place: China | collected 2012
AAAGAAAAGAAGAGCCATTTTAAAGACAAAAAATGTGGTAGAATATTAAATGTATTTGTCTGGAGATAAATCTCCGATAATAAGAAAACGAGGAAAGAACGTATGAAGAAAGTAAATAAAAAGGCTTTAATTGCTTCGACTGTTGCTATGGCGGTCTTGCCATTTACAACTGGTAAAGCAGAATCAAATGGAGATTGGGTTGCCCGTTCTGTAGATGAAATTCGTGCAGATATTTCAACTTCAGAAAACAAACAAACCTACACTATCAAATATGGGGATACCCTAAGCACGATTGCGGAAGCTTTGAATGTTGACGTAACTGTTTTGGCAAACTTGAACCAAATCAGCAACATTGATTTGATTTTCCCAGGAACTGTCTTGACAACAACTGTCAATGATCAGAACCAAGTGACAGGTGTAGAAATCCAAACTCCTACAGCAGGTAATGCTGATGCAACTGTGACAACTTCTGCTGATTTGACAAACAACCAAATCAAAGTAGACAACCAAACTGTTGCAGTGGGTGATTTGACAAAACCAGTAGCAGATGAAAGCAACCAAGCTGTAGAACTCCCTCAAGCACCTGCAGTTGTAGCAGCAGTGGCAGAGCAAGTATCAGAAAGCTTGTCAACTCCAGAAGCACCAGCTGAAACACCTGCACCAGTAGCTCCAGTAGCAGAGGAAGCACCAGCACCAGTTGTTGAAGAAGCACCTGCGCAACCTGCTGCAACGCCAGCTGAAGTAGCGGCTCCTGTAGAAGCACCAGTTGTTGAGGAAGCCCCAGCGGCTCCAGTAGCTGAACCAGCTCCAGTCGTAGAAGTTCCAGCAGAACCAGAAGTTACTGCGGTTGCTTCAACACCACAATATGGTGCACCAGCACCAGTTGTTGATACGACAGCTTCAACTCCTTCAACAGCAACTCCAACTTCAAATGAAGGTCTTCGACCTCAAACAATTAAATTCAAAGAACAAGTGATTAATGAACTTGGCTTGACTGATATTGGTGGTTACCGTCCTGGTGACCCAGAAGATCACGGTAAAGGTCTTGCGATCGACGTTATGGTTCCAGAAAGTTCAGCGATTGGTGATCAAGTAGCTCAATATGCAATCGATCACATGCAAGAAAATGGAATTTCTTACATCATCTGGAAACAACGTTTCTATGCTCCAGTAAACAACATTTATGGACCAGCTAACACTTGGAATGAAATGCCAGACCGTGGTAGCGTAACAGAAAATCACTACGACCACGTACACGTATCATTTTATGAATAATTAAGACATAGCAAAGAATCAGGAATGTCCTGATTCTTTTTTTCGTATAAAAAATAGATCCCATTGCTCAATGGGACCTAGTGGATTAAAGGATGATATCAGATTTTTCAACTTGATAGAGAGCCATACTCATAAACAAAGCAACAACAAGAAGAATAAGAATCCCGGGTGTCCAAGAGTGGAAGATTTGTTGGCTTGAACCAAATAAGATAGGTCCAAGTGCAGCAAAGACGTATCCTCCCGTTTGAGCCAGTCCAGAGAGCTGAGCAGTTTTCTCAGGAGAGCTAGACTTCATGGAGAAGGTGACCATGAGGTAAGGGAATAAGATACTCGTAAAACTTCCGATCAAGATATTCAGGATCAACCAGTAAATGAAGTTGTCTGTCTTTAGTAACAGCATGGCAATTCCAGTAAAACCAGCTAAAACAGTTGTTATCAGCATGATGCGACGGTTTCGTTCAGAAAGGCTGGTGGTGAGACTTGGAATGGTCATAGAGAAAGGAAGACTCATCAGGGTGAATACAGATGCTAAAATTCCTGCATTGGCTTGACTGATGCCGGCTTGGGTCGCCATAGTAGGAAGCCAGGTCATCGTGGTATAGAACAAGAGAGACTGTAGACCACAGAAGAGCATAATAGCCCAGACCTTACCATTTTTATACCAGCTAGTCTTATTTTCATTAGAAGAGGAGCTTTTTTTCAAATAATGATTATGACGAGCATTGGGGAGCCAGATCACAAGTGCGAGCGCACAGACAACGGCTAGCACCCAGACTAGGCCTTGCCAAGAGGTGGCTTGGGTGATAGGAACAGCGACAGAAGAAGCTACCGCAGTAGATAAGCCCATTGCAGTGATATAGAGGGTTGTTAAGAATCCAAGACGTTTAGGCTCATTGGCTTGGATCAAGCTTGGTAGAAGGACATTGATAAAGGCAATAGCAGCACCAATCAAAAGAGTTCCCACATAGAGGAGTGGAAGATTGATGGTACGTAGAGCAGATCCAATTGTCATCAGGATCAAAACTCCAAGAAAGAGTCGCTCAATCCCAAAGCGTCTCGCCCAGCTAGTAGCAAAAGGAGAGAAAATAGCGAAGGTTAGGAGGGGCAGACTCGTCAAGAGGCCGAGAGAACTCACCTCGACACCAAAGCTAGTAGCAATATCTGATAAGACAGTGGAGAGGGTCGTAAATGGGGCCCGCAAGACCACTCCTAGTAAAAGGATTCCTGGAATGAGAAAACGAGAATGGTTTTGTTTCATAATGTACCTCCTTGTTTGAAAATGAACAGCATCCGTATCATTATAGCACAAGAACTTGGAGGAGGCAAAAGGAATTATCGGGGGACAAAGCCCGTAAAATAGCTATTTCGCCTACAAATATAGGAAATAATAGAAAGATAGAGCTGAAAAAATTTTTGAAGGTTTTAAAACTTTCTTCACACATACTTTTTATAGGAGTCTAGTTATCTCCGCTCAAACTGCGTCAACGTACCTAAACTCGCTGATGCTCGTAAAGAGAATAAGGAACGTAGTTCTCGCTTCGCTCAAACTGCGTCAACGTACCTAAGCTCACTAACGTTCGCTAAAGTACATAGAGAAAAAGCCACCGGTTTTGGTGGCTCTTATAGGGAGATTATTATGAAAAAGTTTAGGATTTTCTATCAAACAAAGTTAGGAGGTCTTCATTTGATGGTTTTATTATAAGGCTGATTTCTTAAAGAAAACTTAAGAAAAGACGCTGTTTATAAGAATCGGTCTTAGGTCTGATAAATTTTTTACAACAGAAACTATTTAGAATTTTTTCTAAATAGAGTTGACAAATCCATCCGAAAGTACTAGAATCTATTTAGAAAGATTTCTAAATAGATTAGAGGAGATAGAGAATGAATTTTGCGCAAACATTTAAAGCTTTATCGAATCCGATAAGAAGAAGTATCTTAGAACTGCTAAAGGCGGGGAAATTATCTGCTGGAGATATCGCTGGTCACTTTGATGTAGCAGGAGCGACCATTTCTCATCATTTAAACCTCCTCAAGCAGGCAGATTTAATTCGAGAGGAAAAAGAGAAGAATTTTATCTACTATGAACTCAATACTTCTGTCTTGGAGGATTTAATGGTCTGGCTCGTTGATTTGAAAGGAGACTCTACTGATGAAAACGAATAAAAAACTATTGCTATTAACTTCTATGGTGATCCTTTTCCCCATGCTTTGGGGGCTGATGATTTGGTCGCAATTACCTAACCAAATCCCGATTCACTTCAATTTTGCTGGCCAGCCCAATAACTTCCAATCGAAACCCCTGGTTGTGTTTGGTCTTCCTATTTTCGATCTCATGGTGCATCTGTTTATGATTTTCGTGATCGGACGTGATCCTAAGAATCGCACGATGAATGAGAAAATGATCAGAGCGATTTACTGGTTGACCCCAATCGTTTCCTTAAGTACCTCCTATCTCATCTATAGCAAGGCGCTAGGATCTACTACCAATCCATCAGTTTTTGTTTCGGTTCTGCTGGGTCTCATCTTTGTAATCATGGGCAATTACATGCCTAAGCTAAAAGTGAATCACACGGTTGGAATCCGTCTGCCTTGGACCTTACAGAGTGAAGATAACTGGCACAAAACCCATCGCTTGGCAGGGAAATTGTGGGTCCTCGGAGGGTTGATCCTTCTACTTGAAGCAGGCCTTCAATTCGAGCTTTCTTATGTGTTGGTGCTGGTCATCCTCGCCATTGTGTTTATCCCAGTGATGTACTCTTATCAATTAAGTCGGAAAAATCGTTAGTGTGAAAAACAACCAGAGAAGAAGCCAGTCGGGAACTGTTTCTTTTCCGGTTGTTTTTGCTTGTTTTCATAAGAATACGCTCTTATGCCGATAGCAATTCAGGTCAACAGTTTGGTAGATGTTTCCTCTTGCTGGAATGTCTAGAATATGCATTAATTTGCCTTCCAATTACGAAAATAGACTTTTTGCCCAATTAGTTGAGATTTTGTTCTCCACTAATACTTTTTCCTGCCATATTCCAGAATATTGTATTCCCTCGTTTTTAGCAGAATTTCTATGATTACCACATAGATTTTCAGGCCTTAATGCAGGGATTTCTTTCCAAACACTCCGGCTTTTTCCTCTCATGGTTAATACCCTCTTCTCATCAAAATCAAATGTTCCATAACCTTTATAATTAGATGAAAATGCTAATTTATCACTGGGCATATACAACATATTTGATTTAGCATTGATCAGATGATTGTTAGAGTGAGGATGAAAAGAATAACTTTTTTTCAATATATCTTGATTATTTGTTAGATCACCAATTTGCAAATAACCATAAATAATATTTAAATCAGGTGAACCTTTTTTAAAATGTAGTGTTCCATTCTGAATATCTCCTTCGGTTTGTCTAAACCAACCAAAAAATAGGAAAAGATCCCCAACCGCAACATTTTGGTTTCGTAGTAAACCTTGCGAACTATTAATCTGTCCAAATGCAGGTTTCCAGTCAGAGACAGGCACATTTCTCAGACCTTCTCTTATATCAGGGTCAAGATGGCAGTTATAATGATTAGTCTTATCTTCAGTTCCTCTCAATTGTCTTAAAATATTTGAGAAACTAACCCCGTTATAGTTTAAGTCATCAAAAGATAATTTATCAAACTTCCCAGGTATTGGTAATGATAATAAGGTTCCGTCAGGTAAGATTGGGCTTGGAATTCCTCCATTAGATGAATCAAACCCTTTTCTAGATAAAATAATTTTCATAGTTTATTTCCTTTTATGTAGAATGGATGGTATGGTAAATCAATAATTTTGTTTTGTGATCCTAGTAAATTCTCAGCAAAATTTGCTAACTCTAGAGTATCCATAAATCGATCATTTGAATTATAAAAACCATTTTTTGCATTCCATCGCGGAAATGGTTTGCCATTTAGTCTAGCTCGGCTTCCCATAGGAAAAAAGGAAAGGATTTCCTTAGGTATTTCAAGAGGAGATTTTCCAAAATAGCTAAAACGGTCTGCGAGAATAACCACCTCATTCATAAAATGAGTATTATGCAATCCATCATGCTCAATCATCCATTGATAAGTATACGAATCCCGCCGATTTTCTGACTTTGGAGATCTTAAATATTCTCCCATAGTCATAATTTCACTAATTTTAGCCACAAAAATTAAATGATTGTATTTGGGGGTAATAAAGGTGCCTTGGTCATCTTTCCACTGTTGACCATCTTTCGAATGGCCAGCTATCGCCATTATGTATGCATCCACTTCATTATTATTAATTTTATCGGCCCAGTTCTTCTTAATGTTTCTTCTTAACTGCTGCATACAACCACCTTCACTTAGAAGCTGAGGTGTTTTATCATAATTTTCAGTAAAAACACAAGGATTTATACCATAATCATGGGTCATCCTATAACAATAAACAATAGTTTGTTTTTTCATAATAATCTATTTTCTCCTAAATAAAATCTATAATTTACCTAGTGCAAGTATTGTCAATGTAGGGAATTTTTCAAAGACAAAAGATAAAAAACTCTAGAATTACATTTTTTATATAGATAGATTTTTTACGGGTAAATCATTTAGTTGTTCAATTTCTTTAAAATTATATTTGGCTAGGGTTTCGTTTAACATGATAGGAAACAGTTTGCAAAGCGCGTTTACACCTGCCAAACAACCTTGGCCACTATAGTCTTCACTGTTCAAAAAATCTCGGATCAGTGACACAAGCCCATACCTTTTTCTATCTGGATAAATACGGTGAGCGAGTTCCAGAGAATCGATATACGTATTTTCTAATGGCAGGTAATGAAAATTTTTTAGTTTTTCTTGAAGAAACTTCATTTCAAAAGTTATATTGTGAGCAATAAGTACACTATCTTGAACAAAATCTAAAAAGTCTTGTAGTACTTCTGGTAATGATTTTGAATTCATTATATCTTCATCTGTAATATTGGTAATTTTTTTTATAAAATCACTGAGAGGTTGAGAAGGAGTAATATACTCATTGAAACTATCAATTTTCTCTCCCTTTTCAATTTTTACGGCGCTAATTTGAATAAGTTCATCTTTAGTGGCATTTAATCCGGTTGTTTCTATATCGAATACAATATATGATAAAGATTCAAAAGATTGATGTTGTCCTTGATAAACAATTTGCATTTCTTCCATGATCCAAACTCCTTAAGTAAAGGTAAAATATTAATTAAATTTTTTCTAAAAGCATTAGTGAGAAACTCACTATGTGTTAATTATATCAGATCAGATAGACAATATTTGTCCTTTTTAATTGTCAAGATTGTAAAAAACAAATTTTGTAAGGTTTGTTAGTATGTTATAATTTTTAATATGTGGGGTAATCAATATGAATGATCAAGGAAGAATTCTTAATATATTTTTACGTTTGTTTTTTGGAGAGAAATTACAAAAGAAATCTCTAGCAGATGAATTTGAAGTTAATGAACGAACAATACAAAGAGATTTATCATTTTTGAGATATTTTGTGTCTGTTCATTCAAGTATTTTAGGTAATCTTGTTTACAATAGAGATATAAAAAAATATTCAATAGATCGACCATCAACTATAGAAAAGCAAGAAGTACTGTTTATATCTAAAATATTGTTGGAAAACAGAGCATTAAATAAAAATGAATTTAATAGAGTGATAAATATTTTATTAAACACACTCTCAATAGATGATAAAAAATTAGTCGAATCAGTTATAGCTAGCGAAAAATTAAATTACGAGCCAATCTCTGACAAGCAAGATCGTATACTTAAAACATGGGAGCTCTCAGAAAAGATTATTTATGAACAAGTAATTGAATTAGAATATAAAAGTCCCTATACGGATGTTGTAAAAAAGCACATCGTTTTCCCAGTCTCAATGTATTATGATTTTCACTATTTCTATTTAGTTGCATATCACCTTAAGCATGAGACATATACAACGTTTAAAATTGATCGTATCAAAAGATGGAAATTAAGCGATAGTAAGAAACCAAACATACCCCATCGCAATAAGTTTCGTGATGGAGATGTGAGAAACATAAAAGTTGATGCATTTTCAGGATCTCTCATAAAAATCAGGCTCAAGTTTAATAATGATCCATCTATTGTTCTCGATCAATTTCCCAATACAAGAATTTTAAGCCAAGAAGAAAATCAGACAGTTATGGAGATTGAAACCCAATATACTCCAGGTCTGAAAAGGTGGTTACTAAGTCAGGGAGATAGTTTGGTGATCACTAAACCTCAAAAATTAGTAGATGATTTAAAGCAAACAATCAACAATATGTTAGATCAGTATAGATAGTGAACTAATCATTAATATATATTAGATTTTTAAAAGAGTCATCCGGTTTTCTTTTTAGGAAAGTTTATTTTATGTATGATTTATAAAAAACAACCAGAGAAGAACTAGTTGTGAACTGTTTCTTTTCCGGTTGTTTTTGTTTGTTCATCGTTTCAAATTCAAAACATTCAGGAAAATACTTATTTTTCGGAAAGTCAAAATGTTGTTATTTATGATATACTTATATTGAGTTTATATCTTTTGGATGTTCCAGGATCATGAACATTCTAATGTTTTATTTAGACACTATGGACCTCTAAGGAGGATGGATTTCAGTGGACTTTCCCAAATATTCATATCAACTCTAGCTGATAAGAGAAATCGAATCTCAAGGAAGTCCTTGAACTACAAAACTCTGTATCAATTTTAAATGAGCCAGGTGAAATTTCTAGCTTAATTTGACAAATTATGAAAAATAAAGGAATAGTAATGGAATTAATTTATAGAACAAAAATTCATAGACCCAATAAATACGAACGCTTTCATAATGAATATTATCAAAAGGGAGATATCATTGAAAAATATACCATTTCTAGCACACGAGTACCAGGTCGTCTAGAAAAAGATGAAACCAGAAGAAATGATTGTAAATATTTGAGCGCGTCTTGGCATATCCAAGATCCTAATATGCCACAATGGCTGAAACAATATATAGTCAAAACATCAGAAACTCATATTGAAGACCTGATAAATGAATTACAGACAAATGGATATCGTGTGCATACATGTGATGATAAGCCTTTACTTATCTTTAAAGACAAGATTGTTAAAGTTTTTATTGATCAGGTATGGATAGATATTATACCTTTGATAAAATTATATTATAATAGGAAAAAAGTCTCGGACAATTTACTCGAGCAGTTTGAAAAAGATTGGCTTGATCTTAATGTCTCTTATCAACAACTGTTAGATAAGCAAGAGGAAGTGAACTTACTCAAAAAAAACGAGGAATACGATAAATTTTATCAAAAATTTTATGAATCCTACAACTCAGAAAACGCAGCTGGTGAATTAAATAGATTTTTGTTAGATCTGATTTCTACTACAAAGGGTACTGAGAAGGAATATTTTGTACAATTACTGGAGAAGGTTCAAAATCAAGATTTCACACCTGAACTTTATGCTAATACCTTAGCAACTATATTTACTCGAGAAAGACCCAAGATTCACTAAAATAGTGTATCTCTATTTTAGGTATATATACTATCGTCGCTCCTAAATGATTTTTGATTTTACATAATCTCCATAAGAAAGATCACGATTATTGTGGCCTTCCTTTTTTGACGTTATATGTCAGCGTATTCGTAGAATAATATCTTTGAGGTGATATTTATGAATCAAAAAGTTACAAAAGTCAGACCAAGTTATCCTGTTGGCGAGGCACCTAATCTATGTATTCCACAACTTTATAATAAGTATCATAGATTCTTATTGGGTAGATTAGGAAAGAGACCTCTGGTTGCCATTTGTATGAATCCGTCAGCTGCTAATGAAGAGTACAGTGATAGAACAATTAACCGAATTATTGGTGCTAGCCAGAAATTAGGATATGATGGCTGGATAGTGGCAAATGTTTATCCAGAAAGAGCGACTAATGCCTCTGATTTAGATGAGTTTAATTTGGAACTTGCAGCAGAAAATGTTAGGTTGATAATTAATTTTTTGTTTGAGAATGGTATTAATGAGGTTTGGGGCGCATGGGGGAATCTAGGTCATACATCTCTACAACAAGGCAAAGAGTTACTTCTTTCATCTTTTAAGGAGAATGATATTCGAGTATATTCTTTTGCACCATTAACAAAGTGGGGACAGCCCATCCACCCATTAAATAGAAGTGTAAAGCAAAATTTTTCATTATCCAATAAGATATATATTGAATTTTAGGGAAAATTATGGATTTAATTACTAAACTCCATATCAAGTTTTTTTGAGTCAGGTAAAATTGTCTAGATTAATTTGACAAATTGGTTTTCAAAAAAAGTAGTGATTCGGTTGGTTTTTAGTGCAATAGTTCGCATTTGGTAAAAAGAAAAAGTCGTTGAGAATCAATTTCAACGACTTTTTAAACTCTATTATTTAACTTCTGTAAAGGTTGTGAATGTTATTTTAGCACCCTTTAAACGCCGTTATATCAACGTTTTTAGATTTTTCTATAGAAAATGTAGTCATAAATGTAGTCATTTTGCTACGCCGTCAATTTTGCAATTTCTTTAAGGTAGATTTCAACTGCTTCTGCTTTCTTTTTCGGTGCCAATTCAGCATATGTGTCCATTGTCGTTTTAATCGACTTATGTCCCATTCTTATCTGGAGTTCTTTCCAATTTGCACCAGCATTCAGCATTAAAGAAGCATGTGTATGGCGGAAAAGGTGAAAACCATAGTTTGGTAGTCTCAACTCAGTCAAACGCTTTTTAAGCGTTGCACGCTCATTTCTGTCACACATATAGTTCCCGTAAATCGTCGGGAAAATTAAATCCACAGTTGGTAAATCGTGACTCGCAAAGTAATCACTCATCTCAGCATGAAAAGCTTTCAAGTCATCTAAGACTTGTCTCGGGACTGCAACTCTTCTGTTACCAGAATCAGTTTTGGCACTGTTCTTACAAACAATCTCACCCTTAATCCCAAGTTTCTTATTTCCAACTTTCCACATCAGCGTCTTGTTAACGATGATTTCATTGGAATCAAAATCGAGATCATGAATTGATAAAGCAAGGAGCTCATTGATTCGAAGTGCAGAAGCTAATAGCGTGTCGCAGATAACTTTGAATCTTCGATTTGCTCGAGTATCAGGAAGAGTATCAAGATAGTTCAACCAAGTAGCCAAGTCCTCTCCGTGCAATACCATGATTCTCTCCTTTACCACCTTCGGTTTTGGAGGGATTTTTACTGTCCGTGCTGGATTATGAGAAAGTTCGAAATTCGTAATCCCATAATCGAAAATATCACTAAGTTTATAGATAACTGCACCGAAATCTTTTGCGTGTCCCTTTTTGGATTTTTTAACACCTGATTCAACAGACTTTTTAGATTGTTGGGCTAACTTATTAACCCAAATCTGAATATCTGCAGATTTTATCTCTTCAGGTCTATATTCTCCAAACTTCGGGATGATATAGGTATCAAGATAACTTCGAACTCGATTGATTGTATTCTGAGAAGTCACCCAAGTTACAAAACTAATAAACCAGGCTTCAGCTAACTCCTCGAAGTTATTAATCAACAAAGTCTCTTTTAAAGTTGAACCCTTCGCTTCAAATCCAAGTCGAGCTTGAATGATTTTCCTATCAAGACTTTTTAGAGTTTTAGCAGTTATAGATGATGTAACTTTTTTACCAGTTTTAACATCTACACCAATATATACACCACGTTGCGTATAGCTAATAGTTCCGTTACTCTTGGTAGTTTTAATGACTTTTCGATTGTTGTGAATGATAGTTTCTTTCTGCATAGTAGCCTTTCACGTTCGGATATAAAAGGCTAAAATAACAACCTCACATTATTCTATGTGATACTACTATTTTAGCACATTTTTAAAATTAAGGAGTTAAATAGTTCACTACATCCTCCATTTTGTAGTAAACAGTTCTCGTCCCCTCAATCGGTGGTTCTAGACGCTTTAGTCCTGTCTTCTCCCACGATTTTAAGGTGTTAGGAGAAATCTGAAGAATTGACAACAATTCTTTTTGAGTGACGATGTTAGAGCTTTTCTGTTTTTCTTGTTGATGTTGAATGATGGTTAATAAGGTATTTAACAATTGCTCAATTTGGGTTAATTTGGCATATTCATTATTGGTCATTATCGTTGTCCTTTCCATAGCCTGAGTGCCGACGTGAGTCAAGATATTTCGCAAAGAAGTAGGTTTTATCAACTATAACACTCAGTAGTAATGGGTTTTCCTCACGAGCATATGTGACAAGATTGTTAAATTCTGTAAAATTATGCTCCTCAATAGTATCAATCACAGTCGAAAGAAATTCATCGTTGTTATTGCTAATAAGAAACTTATCAAGTTCAAAGCCACACCCTGATTCAATATCCTCGATATCGTAAGGTGTCTTTTCAGGATTTTCAGCATGGATAAAGTAATCATACATACCTTTAGGGGACATGACGATTTCAACGTGATTAGGTGTGTTTAGTTTCTCTGTCAAAAGTTCTGAGACTTGCGAATAGCTTTTAAGTGAGTCAAAGAACAAAGCGCCATGTTTATGCGACTTCTTAAACTCACCTGTTTGTCTATTGACATCTTTATCATGCCATGGGCTGAGTACAAAGGGGACGTGCATTTCTTCAAGGATTTCCAAATAGTTTTCAGGAGCACTCTCTTGATAGAGAAGGAAAGCCCATTTGTTAGAACGTTTTTCTTTTGCCATAGGCAGGTACCTCGTTTCTAGTTCTTATCTGTTAGGAGAATTTTAGGGTGATTTTGGTAGTCTTATTCAAAACTGTGATTATTGATTATTGGTGTAATGGGGGTCGTAGTAGCCCCATTACATAGCTAAGTTAGAGAGTTTGAAAGGGCGGTGATTTTGGCTTTCACTCTGTGAGCCAAGCACCGCCCTTTCCTTATCTTCTTGTAGCTTTAAACCAGAGCTTATTTTCTTCCCGATTAGGTGAAGAAAAATAATAGTTTGGATTACGGCTAGAAATTTCTTCCTTGATATGAGCTTCCATATCTCTCAGAAGTTTCTGAGCTTGTTGTGTCCTTGGATATTTGAGAAAGACGACAACAGTGCTTTTTCTGACATCAACAGTTGCTTTTCCTACTGTTTGGTTGAAATTTTTAAGAATCGGATTGAATTTTGTTATGGTTGTCTGATTATCAATCGTGATAGCAGACTCTGATTTATCATCTTGTCTGAGAAATTGTCGCAGGCGTATCGTCTGGTAGACAGACTTGAAGTAGTTCAAAATACTATCGCTAATCATTCGTTGGGTTAACTCAACGATAATCAGAGAAACAGCCAATAGTACAAGTATGGTGGCTATTTGGCTTGTGTAGCTTCCTAGAAGACTAAGTTTATTTTGGATAATGATGATAAAACTATTCAATGATGGAATATCAAAATCTCCAAACAATTTCACAAGTAAATAGAAAGCGAGACTGAGTATGGAGTTAATTAGCGCAAAGAAAAGAAGGCTAGCGTTAAGATTGTAAGTTTTTTGAAAGAAAGTCTTTTTCATGCTTAGAGTATACCTTTCTTGGTGTAGTAGGTGGGACAAAGAAGAGGAAGGACTTGATAGGGATGCTCATTATCAATAATTTGAATCAGGCCAGTCCCTTTTCCGATGGGGATAACAATTCCTTCAGGGTCTAAGTCAGGGAAGAGAAATTGCGTTGTCTTTTTGTTGATATTTCCGATTTGAATCAATACATTTAACTGTTCACGAACTGAGACAGGTATCGTATTATGATCAAAACGTTGACTTACTAAAAAGAGGTGGACTCTAGTTGCACGACCAAGAAGAGCAATTTGAGACAATAGAGAAAAAAATGAATCCTTAATAGTCTTGTTTACGCCTTCACTCAAGGCAAGTACCTCATCAATGACAATTGTCAAATGGTCAAATTGATGTTCAGGATTGTCATAAAGGATTTCTTGCCGTTGCTGAATGAGATTTAGGCAAGTGCTGAGATTTTCATTGATTTCGGAAACAAAATCTGATTTTGAACGGTTCTTTTGAGGATGAATTATGGCAATTCCATTTTCACGAGCCCAGCGAGAAGGTGTATCAAATTTGGGGTCTACAATAATAAGTTCAGAAAAGTTTTTCAATAAACTTAGAAAGTAGGTAAGTGCATATGACTTCCCAGAGCCACTATTTCCAGCGATTGCTAGCGAAGTGACTTTATTAAAGTTCAGAGTGAGATTTTTCATAATTGGAAGAATATCTTTTTCCTGCATCTTTGAAAATTCCTCTAAATCTGAGATGACCAATCGTTCAGAAACACCTTTTTTCCAAGGAAAGAAAAGCCCTCGCTGAACATGTATGTCATCAGTATCTAATGCCATGAAATAGGCTGAATTTTGCTTTAAGAGGGTATAACGTGGGTAAAGGGCAGCATTGGCAATCAAGAAAATTTTCTGATAGAGTTCATCATCAATGATATAACCTGCTGGTAAGCGAGGGATAAACAAAAATCCATCAGACATAATCTTAGTGTCAAAGCTATTGGTATAGCTGGTTTCTCCTTGCATGAGGGCTCCAAGTCCCATATTGAGACTTTGGAGCAGGTATTGAGCTAGTTCTTTATTAGTCATCATTTAACCTCCTTAATACTAGTAGCACGGAAATAGACATTATAGCCAACTTCACAAGCTTCTAGGTTCTCAAATTCAACCATAGTCATATAGGCTGGCAGTGTTAGCTCAGATTCAAATTTTACTTGGAAGGGTGGAAGTCCTTTTTGAGAGAACCAAGCTTTATGAGCAATAATTTCTCCTGTCGGCTGACCGTCTTCAAATCTCATTTGAGGTTCAAGTTCAGTGCTCAAGCAATGAATTGCTTGTTTGATGTCAATATATTCAGTTGCTGTATTGGCTGAGTAGCCACCTTTGCGATTACGAGTTTTCATAGTTTTCACCATTTATCTTTCATTGTGTTTGTAGAGTTAGGTCGATGTGCTCCTTTTTAGTCTTGAGCTGGACTCTTGTTAGGTCATAATTTCTTACCTCCTTATCTATAAGGAGAAAAAAGCAGGAAATTGGTAGTTCCTGCTAAAAGTTTTTTAGAAATATTTTCCGAGTTCTTCTTTTAAGATATTAAGGGTGTCCTCATAGTGCTTTTTAACGGTTTTATGGCTCTTGAATGGTGTCTCTTTGGTCAGTTGTAGTGCAGAAGTGCCATAGAGTGCAATTTCTAAGAAGATATGAAGGTCAACTTCTGGAAGCTTAGAGAGGACATTGTAGAGGTGTTCATTACGCTCCTTGATAAGTAACTGTTCAATGGGGTTATAAGTATTATCAGGATATAAATCCATAAGCTCCGTTGCTCGTCCTTCGTTCGTAACAGTAGCATTTAGACTAGTCTTGCCATAATAGCGTTCCTTGCGTTCAAGGTTATCCATTGCTTGACTGAGCAGTTTATCAACTCCGCTCCAATCGCCACTCTTAACAGCATTTGCAATCTTGCGTTCACGTTTATCTTCGACTTTGTTAGTCATAAAGTTTCCTTTCCGTCCTAGGACGGAAGAGAAACACAGTAGTTTGCCGAATTGAGTATGAAAAATGCACACCAAAGAAACGGCGAAACAGTTGGCACAGTCTACACCTGATGATGTAGCTATGTTCTGAGTTTCAATCCGTCCGTTTGATGCGCATCAATATAGGACTATAAAAATGATTTTGTTAAGATTTTCATCTTATGTTTACATTGTAGTTGATAGTAATCACTTTTCCCATGACCTGTTAGTTCATGTGTTTTAGGCGACTGTTAAGGGATTTTTATAGTATAAAGTTCAAATTATGGGCTAATTCTGTGATAAAACATGAACTCCTAGTTCATAAAACACGTAACTTTTTTTCAAAAACTTTTCTCACGTGATATAATAGTAGTAAGTAAAATTTGATTAGGAGAACAGTTGTGATACAATCTGACAGCACAACACAGCACAACACAGCACAGCACAGCAGGTAGTTTCTACCTTTTTTCAGCATGCAAAAAAACACCTTCACTCACTGAGAATGGAGGTGCTTTTTAATGGCTAAAAAAACAGTTTCTAAAGAGACAACTCTAGAGCAAATTCTTTTTAATTGCCGTAATGCTCTACGTGGAGCAGGTGGAACAGAAAAGAACCGCGATGCCGTTATTGGTCTAGTCTTTATTAAATTTGCTAGTGATAAGTTTGAAAATCGCCGTCAGGAGATTAGTCGTGAATATGCTGACAAACCTGAACTGGTGAAGATTTTAGCCGAGAAGAAAGACTCGTATACGTCGCAAAACGTATTCTATCTTGAACCAGAGAGTCGCTGGTCTTATCTTGTTCAAGAATCAAGCTCCAATGATATAGCTATTAAAATTGACACAGCCATGGCAACGATTGAAAAGGACAATCCTTCTCTGGAAGGTGCTCTTTTGTCAAACTTCTATGCTGGCTTAGGTGTCGAGATTAGAACCTTAAAGAACTTGATTGACGAAATCAATAAGATTGACCAAAATAAATTCCATGAAGAGGATTTGATTGGGCGTGTTTATGAATATTTCATGCAATCTTATGCAGTGATGAGTACCAAAGAAGAGGGAGAGTTCTATACTCCGCCTTCAGCAGTTAAGTTGATTGCTGAACTTATTGAGCCATATTCTGGGCGAGTTTATGACCCTGCTTGTGGTTCTGGAGGAATGTTTGTTCAGTCTATGAAATTCGTTGAGCAACACCATGGCAACAAAAAAAGCATTTCTATCATTGGTCAAGAAAAGAACCCTGATACCCGTCGCTTGGCAAAAATGAATCTTGCGATTCGAGGAATTTCATATAACCTCGGGAATAAGCCTTATGGCGAAAGTTCGAGCTTTACAGATGACCAACATAAGGATATGAAGGTTGACTACATCATGGCTAATCCGCCATTCAACTTAAAAGATTGGCGTGGGGAAAAAGAGTTGCTAAACGACGCTCGCTGGGAAGGATATAAAGTCCCACCTGCTTCAAATGCCAACTATGCTTGGATTCTGCACATGTTATCGAAATTAGATGTGACGGATGGTGTCGCAGGCTTTCTTCTGGCTAATGGTGCTTTGAATGCCGATGGGACAGAGTATCAAATCCGTAAACAGCTCATTGAAAATGATAAGGTCGAAGCGATTATCGTCTTACCTCGTGATATGTTCTATACGACAGATATTTCAGTAACGCTTTGGATTTTGAACAACAATAAAAAAGGTGGCCTGAAAAACGGTCATCAATACCGTAATCGTGAACATGAAATTCTTTTCTGTGACTTACGACGCTGGGATGACCATGTAGAGCAATATGTTGTTGAAAAAAGCAAGAAAAAGAAAAAAACAGTCTTGACTGATAAGCAAATTGCTGATGTAAAAGCAATTTATCACTCATGGCAAACAGGTGAAGGCTATGAAGATGTAGCTGAATTATGCAAATCAGCAAGTCTAGAGGAGATTCGCAAAGCTAGCTACTCACTTGCACCTTCTAAGTATGTTGAATTTATTGACCATGACTTAGAAATTGATTATGAGAAAGAAATTGCTCGTATTCAAGCCGAAATGAAAGAAGTCTTGACGCTAGAAAAAGCCTCACAAGTTAGCCTAGAAGAAGCCTTTAAGGGGATTGGTTATGACATTGACTAATTTGGGAAAATACATTGAAACCTATGATGAACGTAACCAAAATAGATTGGGAGCTGATTCTGTTGTTGGTATTTCAACGGGTAAGGAATTTATTGAAACTAAAGCAAAATTAGACGGGGTCAGTTTAAAATCTTATAAAGTTATCCCACCTAAGTATTTTGCTTATGTGGCAGACACTTCAAGACGTGGGGAAAAGATTTCCTTATCTTATAATTCGTCAGATGATGAGTATTTAGTTTCATCTATTTCAACTGTTTTTAGAGTAAAAGAACCAGAATTACTCTCCTCAGAGTTCCTTTTTATGTACTTCAATCGTCCAGAGTTTGACCGTTTTGCACGTTACAATTCATGGGGTTCAGCACGTGAAACTTTCTCATGGGATGATATGTGTGATATTGAAATTGACCTTCCACCTCTACATATTCAAGAAAAGTATGTAGCGATTTATAAAGCCATGTTAGCCAATCAAAAAGCTTATGAGAATGGCTTGGAAGATTTTAAGCTGGTTTGTGATGCAGAGTTAGATATTTTCAAGAGAACCTGTCAACTTGAATACGTTGGAAATCTCTTTAGCGAGGTTGATAAAAGAAACACCGGGAATCAGTTGTCAAATGTCTTAGGAATAAATATCAATAAAGAATTTATGGCATCAAAATCAACTTCTGAAAAACTTGAGCGGTATAAGATTATAGAAAAAGACCAACTTGCATACAGCTCAATGCAGACAGGTAGAGATGAAGTTATTCGTATCGCCTTATATTCAGAAGATGAACCTGCGTTGGTTTCACCAGCCTATTCTATTTTAGTAACTAAAGAAAATGTATTACCAGAGTATATTATGATGTGGTTTAGTAGAAAAGAAGTGGATAGACTCGGGTGGTTTTTGAGTGACAGTAGTATTCGAGCAAATTTAGATTTGAAAAGATTTTATGAAATTAAAATCCCTATTCCTGACATCCATGTTCAACAATCTATCGTAGATATATACAATGCCTATATCACACGCAAACAAATCAATGAAAGACTTAAACAGCAAATTAAGGATATTTGTCCTATTTTGATTGCTGGAGCGATAAAGGAGGCGAATGCGAATGCCTAAATTTACCGAAGCTCAGCTTGAAGAAGCCATTATTGAGCTTTTTCAAGAACAAGGCTATGACTATATCAATGGCGATAAACTTCATCGCAAGTATGATGAGATTCTACTGGAAGAAGATATGAGGGAGTTTCTGAGCCAGCGCTATTCAAATCTAACCGCTACAGAACTTGAAAAGGTCATCAATAAAATTAAATATGTCCCTAACACTCCACTTTATATGGGGAACCGTGAAGCGTTTTATCTAGTAAATGAGGGTTTTAACTTAGTTCGTGATGACTCAGCGCTAGCACCGATTCATATTGAGTATATTGATTTTGAGAATCCAGAAAATAACATTTTTAAAGTCGTTAATCAATATACTGTTCAAGATGTCCGTGAGCGTCGACCTGACCTGATTCTCTTTATCAATGGGATTCCTGTTGCTATTTTTGAGTTTAAAACAGCCATTCAGGAGACAACAACTGTCTATGACGCTTGGAAGCAGATTACCATTCGCTATAATAGGGATATTCCATCTCTGATGAAGTATGCTTTCTTGTCAGTTATTTCTGATGGAGCTAATACCAAGTTGGGTTCTATCTTTACTCCTTATGAATACTACTATTCATGGAATAAGGCAAATGATGATGAGAAGGTATCTAACGGTATCTCTGCTCTTTTGACCATGATTCATGGAGCTTTTGCCAAAGATAGAGTGGTGGCTATTTTACGAGATTTCATCTACTATCCTGATTCTGATAAGAAGGATACAGCTATCGTGACACGCTATCCTCAGTTTTTTGCAGCCAATAAGATGCTGGAAAATATCAAATTGCATTTAAAACCTCATGGGGATGGTAAGGGAGGCACCTATTTTGGTGCAACTGGTTCAGGTAAGACCAATACCATGCTTTTCTTGTCACGTTTGCTAGCGACACATGACCGAGAAACCTTCAAATCTCCTACTGTAGTTATTTTGGTTGACCGTGAGGACTTGAGCGACCAGACCAGCAAACTTTTTGAAGGGTCAAAACGCTATCTCAAAACAGAAAAAGTCAAAACGATTGGAAGCCGAGCTGAACTTAAGCAAGAGTTATCTATCAATGAAAGTGGTGGTGTTTACATTACCACGATTCAAAAATTTGAAGAGGCGACAGGACTGCTTTCGGAACGGACAAATATCATCTGTATTTCAGATGAGGCACACCGAACACAGACCAATGTAGGTTCTAAGCTGAAATACACAGAGGCTGGTGTTGAAACTTCTTATGGCTTTGCAAAGTATCTGAGGGATTCATTCCCAAATGCGACTTATGCTGGTTTCACAGGAACACCGATTGATGAAACTATCCATGTTTTTGGTGAGGTAGTTGAATCCTACACGATGAAAGAATCAACAGATGATGGCATTACGGTTCGTATTTCTTATGAACCACGTCTAGCACGTGTTATCACGAATGAAGAACAGGTTGCTGAGATTGACAACTACTACAAAGAAGTTGAGGGACAGGGTGCCAATATTGAGCAGATAGAGGCAAGTAAACGTACCATGTCTAAGGTGACACAAATTTTAAATCACCCAGACCGAATCCGAAAAGTAGCTGATGATATTGTTGAACACTATGAAAAGGTAGTTAGTGAGAAACCTGAGATAGTTCAAAAAGCCATGATTGTTTGTTCGAACCGTGAACATGCTTTTAACGTTTACCAAGCTATAAAATCAGTTCGTCCAGAATGGTTCATTTCGAAGAAAACAGAGCGTGAGGACTTATCACCGCAGGAACTAGAAAAGTTAGAATCTCTTCCTAAAGTCAATATAGTTGCAACTCGTAGCCAAGATGATGTCAAGGAGATGTATGAATTATTAGGAGATGCTAAACACCGTAAGATGTTAGACGCTCAATTTAAAAACAATGATTCAAACTTTCAAATTGTTATTGTGGTGGATATGTGGATTACTGGGTTTGATGTACCATCTCTTGCTGTCATGTACATTGATAAACCTCTTCAAAAGCATACCCTTATTCAGACGATTTCCCGTGTAAATCGTGTCTTTGAAGGGAAAGACCATGGTTTGGTAGTTGACTATATCGGAATCAAGCGAGCAATGTTAGAAGCCATCAAAACCTATGGTGGTGAGCAAGAAAGTCCTATTGATGAACTGGAGATTACCTTGAAAATCTTTAGAAATCAGTTGAGTTTAATTGATGAATTGCTGGTTAATTTTGATGCTTCAGACTTCTATCATGGTACGCCTGCAGAGAGATTACTTTGCCTTAACAGAGGGGCAGAGTACGTCCAAAGACTTCACGACATGGAAGTACGTTTTATGTACCTGTCACGTCGAATGAAGTCTGCTTATGAGATTGTATTTCCTTCTGGAGAGCTCACAGATGAGGAGACAGAGAAAGCTCAATTTTACATGGCAATTCGGTCAATTATTTATAAACAGACCAAAGGCAATGCACCAGATGCTGAGATGATGAACAAGCATGTTCAACAAATGATTGATAATGCGATAGCCTCAACTGGTGTGGAAGATATTGTTAATAATGATAAGCAGGAACTCTTTGATGAAAGTTTCTTAGATGAGCTTGATGCTCTAGAGATGCCCATCACTAAATTCAATGCCTTGCTCAAATTATTGAAACGTGCCATAGACCAATATGGCGGAACAAATCAAGTCAAGGCGATTGAATTTTCTGAGAGATTAGAGAGAGTTGTTGAAGCCTATAATAATAGAGATAGTCAAATTTTCGTTTCGGAGGTAACGGCAGACTTTATCAATAGCCTTTCAGATGAAATTATGAAGATTTTGAAAGACCTTCAAATTGATATGGCTTCTTTCAAAGATTTAGGAATATCATATGAGGAAAAAGCCTTCTATGATATCCTTATCAAGGTTCGTGACGAACATGAATTTGAATATGCTGATGAAAAATGTATTGACTTAGCTAGGGCGATTAAAGAATTAGTTGATGATAAGGCTCAGTATGCAGACTGGTCAAGTCGTGAGGATATCAAGAGCCAGTTAAATATGGATTTAACAATATTACTCTATGAAAACGGCTATCCGCCACAATGGAATGATGAAGTCTTTGAACAAGTGCTTGGACAAGCTGAAAACTTTAAATCATCTAAGAACTGATATCTAGGAGGATATATGGCTTCAATTACAAAATATGTAAAAGAGCATTACTTTGACGAGGTATCTAGAGCAGGGATTGACTATTTCTTACAGAATGTTATTGAATTAGGAGTTTCAGTTGATGAGTTAACTGAATCAATTTCTATTGAGTATAGTGACATAAAGTATGTTTCTGCTGGAAAGAGAGAAGATGGCTTAATAGATATTGATGTTATATTGAACATCTTTGCGGAAGTATCCTGGCTTACTGGCTTTGAATCAATTACTACTCAAAAGAAAATTCGTTGGTTGCGTGTCTCATGTAGTGCACTTGTAGATGATGGACTTAAAGATTTTCAAATCCAAGCAGTTTCTCCATACAAGAAGGGCAGGCTAAGTCTTTTCGAGCATCCTTTGTCTGATGAGTTAGTACCATTTTTATGGAGACATGAGTTAGATGATACAGCAGAAGCAATTTTGACATTGTATTATCCAGAAGTGCTTCAGTCACCCTTGCAAATCAATCCATATACTCTAGCTCGAACGTTAGGATTAGGGATTGAGTTTAGAGAAATTACTCAAGACACTTCTATTTTCGGAAGGATTTATTTTGAGGATGATACGGAGCAGGGGATATCTGAGAAGACTATCATTATAGATAGTAACTTAGAAAAGATTAGACCCTCAGGGACTATCAATAATACTATTATTCATGAATGTTTACATTGGATTTTACACCGATATTCAGTGGAACTAGAGAAAGGTTCTGCTGATAGCGTGGCTCAAATTTCAACAACTGAAGAAGCTGTTGAAACGGATTGGATGGAATGGCAAGTACACAGCCTCGCTCCTAAAATCATGATGCCTAAAGCTATGGCTCAACAATTTCTCAAATTGAAATTTGCCGAGTTAAAAGAAAATAGACAAGTGAACTCAATGATAGATATCATTGAAGATTTAATTAAAGCTACTGCGAATTATTTTGGGGTGACTATTATTGCAACTCAAAAACGCTTAGCAGAATTTGGGATAGAGGAGGCTAGGGGAGCATTTAATTATGTTGATGGTCGCTATGTTCCAGCCCATTCTTGGCAAAAAGGTTTTCTAGGGCTTGACCAAACATTTTCGATAGAGCTAAAGGATTTGTCAAAATTACTTTTAGAACATCAATCCGTTAAAAATAGATTAACAGAAGGTGGGCTAATCTATATTGACTCTCATATTTGTTTAAACGACCCAAAATATGTAGTTTTATCTGAAGATGATATTCCTAAGATGACCTACTATGCTCGAACACATATGGATGAGTGTTGTCTTGTTTTTGAAAAAATAAATCATAATCAAAGTTCTTCAAGAGTAACATTTATCAATGTTTTGAATAATTCAGCTGAACTAAGTATCACTCCATCTTTTAAGTATCCAGCTAGTGATAGAAATTTAGATATAGAATCTAGAGCGAGGTTGCTAAGTGAATTAGGTTTTGAATTGAGTCAGGTTTTAAAGGAATTACCTTTTGATTTTGGTGGTGCGTTAAATTATTTAAGAAAGTATAGGAAATTGACTAACGAGTCTTTATCGGAGTTATCTTTATTATCTGTAGAATATATTTCTAAACTTCAAAATAACCATATTAAAGAACCTTCCGTTAAAACAGTTGTAGCTTTATGTGTAGCCATGTCGCTTCATTTTCAACTAAGTGATGAATTATTAAAACGTTCTGGTAGAAGTTTGCGTTCTCTATCTATGGAGGAAGATATGCTCTATAATCTTATGATTATGAGTTCTTCCGACTATACTGTTGAGGAATGTAATCAGATACTAATTGAAAACAATTTTACACCGCTGACCATAAAAAAAGACTCTAGTATTTAAGCTAGAGTCTTTTGTATGTCCAAATTTCTCAGTTTAGAAATCTCCTAAGGCAGCTAGTCGAACTCTCAACCTTCTTTTAACCACAAATCAAGAAAAGATCTTGTACTGAATGGTACAATGAGAAAAATTATGTGATGTACTTGAATGTAATCTAGATGACATTTTAAATATGAATTAAACGAGAAGAGAATTTTATCCTTATGTTATAATAGAATATGAGAGGATTTCGTATATGGTAGTTATTTTGTCATTAATGGAAAATCTATTAGTAGAGCAACTAGGAAATTACTTTAATGGACTTATAGGTAAAATAAAATTAAGATTCGTTTTAAAAAGGCTAAAGAACGAAGTTGAAGTGTTAATCTTGAAACAATATGAAGACAAGGAATATTATCTAGATTTTGATAGATTTTTAATTGAACAGAACGTTCTTGAAAAAATAATAAAAAATTTTCTTAACCAAGATGTTTTACAATCGAAAACAATAAATCAATCAGTAGATTTTTACATGAATTTGTTTGTTGAAAAATACCCTAAGTATAAATTATATAATATTGAGTTAAAGCATATTATTCAAAAATATTTTGAAATTATATTTAGACAACTTAATAAAATAGGGACTCCTGAATCGCAGGCACTGTGTCGGACTATTAGAGAGATTATTGAAGGCATAGACAGGCAGTTGCAGCACATAACGGCTATTGTGGATGATAATAATGCGATGTTAAAACAGGTTGTAAATGGTAATTTTAGAATACGTTCCTATATTGAAACCTTGTTAGAAACATTAGGTGATTCATTTGATCAGTCCAACTATTTTGAACGTAGTTTATTTCAGGATACCGAAGGTAGTAAGGAAAAAGATTCATTAGATACTCTTTTACAATACCATAAAGTTGTATTGAAAGGAGAAGCTGGATTTGGAAAAACATTTGAAACCTTTAAACTGATAAATCAATTATGTGCACAATATTCTAATTATCAATTAATTCCTGTATATGTTCCGTTAATGCAGTACGTGGATGGTTTAGGAACATTATTCGAGATTATTCAATCGAAAATGGAGCCTTTCTGTGAAGGAAATTCTAAAGAGGCTATTAATCAGCTATTCGCTAATAATCAATTAGCACTGTTCTTCGATGGTATTGATGATATTATTGATGAGAGAAAGAGATTGAAATTTTTTTCTGAAGTCAATCAATTAATGACACAATATAAACAAAATTTTTTCTTTTTTACCACACGAAATAATCGCTATAAGAATGAGCTTGGGGAAGAAAAGAATTTCTTTCTAACGAATCTTGCTGATAGTATGATTCAAAGTGATTTAATTAGACTTGGATGGTATAGTAATCTTCCTAAAGCATATCTTGAATTGTTTAGAAATCCTTTATTTTATAAGATTGGTAAAACTGTTCTGGCTAATAGACAAAATAAGGAGTTGCTCAATAGAACCCAAATTTTTACAGAGTATTTCGAAAACAATTATCGCTACAAAAATAGTTATTCAGAATTATCCCTACATGAAACATTAAATCTTTTTGGCAAATTTTCTTACGAACATTTTGAACGGTCTAGTTTTACATACAGTGAAGTAGATAAAATAATAAGTTCTTATCCAGTGTCTACACCAAATAAAAGAAATATAATTGATTATTTCTTAAATTTTGGAATTTTTAGTATTTCAGATAGAATTAATTTTTCTCATAAGTTATTTAAGGAGTTTTGTGCGGCATACTATATTACGAATAGCCTAACAGTTTCATCAGATACAGAACTTCTTGAAAAAATTATCTATAATGAAGAATGGCGAGAGGTGGTTATTTTTATCTCTGGATTATTTTCAACCATTGAAGAACAGGATAAATTTTTAGATTATGTTCTACAACATAACTTACCTCTTTATATTGAATGTATTAACTCTAAAAATGATTTGTTGAGAAATAATGGAATAACAGATCTTTCCATGGAGGATAATATAGAACGAATTTTATTGGAAATACATAAAACTTACACATTTATTGTTGGCAATTACTTTCATCCTATCACAGAACAATTTGAACCATTTATAACAGAAAATCAAATGGAATCGAAAATCGGGATTACTGGAAGTATTGTAGAAAATAGTCTCTATTATTGGTTTGATATAGTGGATAAAGAAGTACCAGATGTGAAAATTGTCAGCCCCAACCAGCTGAGTCAAGCGAGTCAAGAGTACCAGACCACTATTTTTTCAAAAACCACTCGAATGGTCCAGCATATTACAAACTTGGAATTATCAGGACTTGTTGGAGATAGTGGGCGAAAAATAGCAATAGATGTTATTAAGAACAATTTAAAAAGTATTTTAGAAAAGCAAACATTACTAGCAAGTAATTATATTTTGTGTGAGCTTTTGAAAAATACTAAAGGAAGATTACCTTGGCTTAAAGATATTGATGAAATATCGATAATGGGTAAAAAGGTCAGAAAAAGAATAGAAGAAATTCTTCAAGATTGTCCTAAGGTTGCAAGTTTTACCACTTCAGAAGGGGTAGAGTTGTTTAGTTTAAATAAATTGTTAACTATTTTACTACACTCTGGTGTAAATTATAACAATTCTATTATACCTGGTCGCGATAGAGATTATTCAGAATCAAACGGCTTAACAATGAACTTATATTCTACAAAAAGAAAAATAGAAATCGTAGAGACATTTTTTAATTTCGCTGAAGCTAGTTATTTGGAAATGGTGAAACATAACTTCCCCAATATATATAGATATTTTTCAAAATTTCAAGATATGCCATATAAATTGCTTATCACTTATAAAGATTATGAAAGGGACCCGTGGATATGCTATTATCATGTCGCCTGTTCGGGAGATAGAAATTTAGTTGAAGTATCACTTGGTGATTCTTTTAAGGATTATGAAAGCGCAAATGATGAAATATTACAAAGTTATCAATTATTAGGCAGAACTCCTAAAAATAGTTCTATATATAGAAGCGCTTTTTCAAATCTTTTATTCTCAAGAAATTTTAGTGAAAATACCCCATTATCTGATCACGTTTATGAAGAGATAAGGAATAGTTTAGAGGAGATTTTTGGAAAAATCTGAAGTGTTTTTGAAGAGATACTTATTAAGAGCAATGTCGACAGGGAACAGATGCTAGAAAACAAGACAATAAAAGCCCTCTAATCAATTTATTAGAGAGCTTTTATTGTATATCCGAAATTTTGTATTTATTTCACAAAAAATGTAGTCAAAAATGTAGTCATTCGGTTGATTTTTATTGCAATACATTGAAAATTGAAAATTCAAGAATCGCGTTAAATCAAGGTTTTTTCGTTTCTACTGAAACGTAATGACCCACTATTTAACTTCTGTAAACACAACATGTTTGCGAAGTTTTGGTGAGTATTTCTTCAATTGAAGACGGTCTGGGGTGTTACGTTTGTTTTTAGAAGTAAGGTACAAGCGTTCACCAGATTCTTTGTGTT
>OHAI01000711.1_pt1 | contig 26424 bp, 22 predicted proteins | sample 1577091 | NCBI WGS metagenome assembly OHAI01 (sample SAMEA3541548, study PRJEB24748) | human gut metagenome | biome: human gut; feature: human-associated habitat; material: faeces | place: China | collected 2012
GCGCAGGTCGGTATCCTTGAAATGCCCGCCGCTGTTCCATTCAAGGGTGCAGTCTGTGCCACGCTCTATAAGCCGGCTGTGCAGGGTGCGGATGTTATCACCTACCGCAGCCATGACAGCGTTTTTCGTATGCTCTTCCTTGTCGCCAAGGCTCAGATAAACGCGCTGTGCCTGCATCGGGTGCTGCTGTTCAAACTCCATCCATTCCGGAAACCAAACAGAGGGCGAGGCGGCGGCGATACCATAGAACAGATCAGTCTGGGTGGATGCCCACAATGCAAACAGCCCGGCCAGCGAGTAGCCGCCCAGAATGATTTTGACGTTTTCCGGGAGAGGATACTGTTGCTTCAGTGTGGGAATGACCTGTTCTGTCAGGAAGCGCAGGGTTTCCGCAGCCTTGCCGCCAAATCCTTGCTTTCCCCACACAGCAGGGGCTTCCCACGGGGAAAGTGCATCGTTCCAGCTTTCCACGGGCACGGCCGCAAACAAAAAGTGGTGCGCACTCTGTGCAATAGCGGCAATCTCGCTTTCCATGCTTTGCAGCTCGTGTTCGCCGGTCATTTGGAGCAGCAGGTATTTTGCATGAGCTTCGCCGTAAATGCGGCAAGGTCTGTTCCTGAGTTGCATTGTATGTGCGGTCATTGCAGCATCCTCCCGAAAATTTTCGATAAGCCCAGTATAGCAACCGAGAAATCATTTTGCAATTCGAAAAGCGTTCGCATTCGCAAGCAGTGTCTTCGTAAAAAAGCTGGCACCTGATTTGAAGTTGTGCGAGGCTTCCAGAGTGATGTATCAGCAGTTTTTGAACGATCATGCCGTAGCCCATAAGCGGCAGACGAACCGGGCACGTGGGATTTGAACAGGGCAGCGTTATTCAATACCGCTAAGCTCGCGGTACAGCGTGCGGGCATAGGAATCTGTCATGCCGCTGATATAGTCGGTGACCATCAGAAGCCGGAGGTACAAGTCAAAAGATTCCGTGCCGGTTCGGGTGTTTTGGTAATCCTGCTTGTAATTGCCGGAGAAGATGGCGAGAAGCTTTTTGTCGGCCTTGGAAGGTGCCTGTCCGTCGGTGCAGTATGCAGAGTCATAGTACAGCACGGCGGGAACAAAATGATCCAGCAGAAAATCGAGAATGACCTGTCCGGACAGCTCCAGTTTCAGGATACCGGGCGTATCGAAGGCAAATTTCCGCATGGCCCCTTTCAGAATGTCAATGGTGATGGCGTGATTGGTTCCTTCAAACAGATCACCGCAGTAGGTCCCGGCCATGATCTCTTTATATTTGCAGGAAAAACGGTAGATGGCTACATACATCAGCCACTGACGCGTTTGGGTGAGCCATTTTTTAAATGCAGCGCTGTCGTTTTCTGGGGTGTGGTCTGCACCGCGCTGCTTGGAAAGCTCTTGGATCTGCTCATCGGAGAAGTACTCAGGGCTTCTGTGGGAAACGATCTTTGAATGGTCATAAGAATTTGTGTAATATTCAATGAACTGGTCAAGGGTGAACAGGCCCTTTTTAAAGGCATCTTCCAGATCGGCAGTAGAGTATGCAATGTCGTCGGCTGCTTCCAGCAGGTAGGTCAGCGGATGGCGCACGATGCCTTTGTTGGGAGTGGCGGTCCCAACCGCTTCCGAGATCTGCTCAAAAGTCTCCTGTTCTGCAGCGAAGAAGCCGAGTTTGTGCTTTCGGATATCCGCACTGTCTTTATCAACGGAGCAGGAGTCGGTGGGGTATTTTACCAGCGTGCTGATGATCGCTTTGGACAGATTGAGGCTGGAACCGTGTTTTGCTTTCAGCAGGATCCGCAGCGCCTGTGCATTGCCCTCAAAATTTTCCAGATCAGCGATCATCTGCTCGGATAACCAGCTGCGAAGGGGCTGTCCTTTGTATTTTACATGGTCGAGGTTCTCTTTGAACCAGTCACCGATCACGGTCTCGCCGAAATGCCCGAAGGGCGGATTGCCGAGGTCGTGCAAAAGGCCAGCGCAGAGCAGGACGGATGCGATGGCTTCGGCATCCTCCGGAACGGCAATATCAGTTGGCTTGTACTGTGTTGTGTTTTTGGAGATCATGATGCCAAGCTGCCGGGCGATCGTGGAGACTTCGATCGAGTGCGTCAGGCGGGTTCGGATGAAATCACTCTTATCCAGAGGAAACACCTGCGTTTTATCCTGCAGCCTGCGGAATGCAGCGCTGGAAACGATCCGGCTGTAGTCCTTTTCAAATGCATTGATGGGATACTCCTTGAACGAATCGGGCTCAGGAGGTTCAGAAGAAAGTTTTTCAGTTGACAGCAATTTTGCCCATTCCATAATCAGTACACCTCGCTTTTGAAACGTCGTGATCAAAAATCTGCAAAAGGCATCGGCCTTCCATCACTGCCATTATACAAAAGAAACGCTGCTCCGGCAACAAAAAACGGATTCTCTGAAAAAAACACAAAAACTGCAGCTTGAACATGTGCAGAGTTCCAATTTATTTCGGGATCCGAAAAAAGGAAAGCGGAGTGTTATGCTGCGGTGTACTGCTTCCGTCAGATGCACCCGAAATTGAATCAGACAAAAGCTTCCCTTTCCGTGGGCTGTGTGCCTGCGGCGGGAAAGCTTTTTTGTATGCCTGAGGGGCAGGAACGGCGGGATATCAGCCAGATTGCACAAAACGCATTGTACAAAATTGAACAGCTTTTCAGGAAAAAATCTTGCTATTCCGCTTGCGCTCATGTATAATGGACTTAACTTGAAAGGTGGGATGTTTAAAAACACTCTGCCGTATGCTGCTGCAGATGACTTGAAAGGTGGAACATGGGATGTTGTATAAGAAAGCTTCTGAGATGAAACCCACTCCGATCCCCCATTGCATGGGCGGCGAGGGCACCGTGATGATGGAACGCCTGCTGGATGCGCCTGCCGAAATGCTGGGCAAGGGCCGCGCCTACGTGCGCCACACGCTGGCACCGGGCGTGACCATTGGCAGGCACACGCATGAGCACGAGATGGAAAGCATGGTCATCGTCTCCGGCCGCGCTGTCCACATCATCAACGGCGAGGAGCAGATCTTGGAGAAGGGCGACATCATTGCCGCCATGCCCGGCGACACCCACCAGATCGCCTGCCTGGGCGACGAGCCGCTGGTGCTGATCGCACAGGTGCTGTACGAATAAAGGAGGAGCTTCAGATGGAACAGATCCGCAGTGCCGATGTTCTGGCCAATTTTCCGCAGGTGGATGAGGAAAAACTGAACGCCGCCCTTGCCGCCGAAGCTGCCGCCAGCAACCGCAAGATCATTGTGCTGGACGACGACCCTACCGGCGTACAGACGGTACATGATATCTATGTTTATACAGATTGGACGGTGGAAAGCCTGCGCAAGGGCTTTGCTGCGCCGGAAAAGCTCTTCTTTATTCTGACCAACAGCCGCGGCTTTACCGTGGCCGAGACCACCAAGGCCCACCGCGAGATCGCGGAGAACACCGCCAAGGTGGCCCGCGAGTTCGGCATGGACTACCTTATCATCAGCCGCGGCGACTCCACCCTGCGCGGCCACTACCCGCTGGAGACCGACCTGCTGCGCGAGGTGACGGAGGCTGAGAACGGTTACAAGATGGATGGCGACATCCTGTGCCCCTACTTCCGCGAGGGCGGACGCTTTACACTGGACAACGTGCATTATGTGCGCTACGGCGCAGAGCTTGTGCCCTGCGGCCAGACCGAATTTGCCAAGGACGAGACCTTTGGCTACCACGCCAGCAACCTGTGCGAATACATTGAGGAAAAAACCGGCGGCAAAGTCCGCGCAGGAGACGTGACCTGCATCTCGCTGGAAAGCCTGCGCGCCATGGACTTTGACGGCATCGAGGCCCAGCTGCTGGCGGTGCACGATTACGGCCATGTGATCGTGAACGCAGTGGCGGACTGCGATGTAAAGGTGTTTGCAGTGGCACTGTACCGCGCCATGGCAAAGGGCCGTCACTTCACCATCCGCAGTGCGGCCGCACTGGTCAAGGCCATCGGCAATATTTCCGACCAGCCGCTGCTCACCCGGGAAAAGATGGTCACGCAGGAAAGCAAGGCAGGCGGCATCATCGTGGTGGGCAGCCACACCAAAAAGACCACTGCCCAGCTGGAAGAACTGAAAAAAGTACAGGGCATCGAGTTTATTGAGATGGACAGCGACAAGGTGCTGGTGCCGGGCGAGCTGGAAAAGGAAGCGGCCGCCATCGTGGCCCACTGCTCACAGCAGATCGCAAAGGGCATCACCTGCTGCGTGTCCACAAAGCGCGTGGTGCTCACCCTGCCGGACGACACCCCGGAAGCAGCCCTCGTGCGCAGCGTTGCCATCAGCGATGCACTGCAAAGCTGCGTGGGCAGGCTGACCGCTTCCCCGACTTTTGTGGTGGCAAAGGGCGGCATCACCAGCAGCGACGTGGGTGTGAAGGCCCTGCGCGTGAAATGCGCCAAGGTGCTGGGCCAGATCCGGCCGGGCATCCCGGTATGGCAGACCGGTGCCGAAAGCCTGTTCCCCGGCACGCCGTACATTATCTTCCCGGGCAATGTGGGCGAAGTGCCCACCCTGCGGGAAGCGGTGGAAATTTTGCTGGGCTGACACTCTGATGATTTAGAATGCCCTCCGCTTCGCTCTGGGCATATTCAGCGGAAAAATTATAATGATTGCAAAACAGCCAGACCGCGGTTGCGCAGCAATGAAAGCCCCAGTGGGGCTTTCAAGCGGCAGAACGTTCTTGCGGGAGCAAGATGGAGGGGCCTTGCCCCGACAAGTTCCGCGGGTCTGGCTGTTTTGCTTTTTACGAAGATAAGCTGCTTCTTGTGCAGCGGGTATTCGTGTGGGGCAGGTTTGTATGGCTTTTATAAAATGCATTGCCGCCGGATACGTTCTCTTTTGCGCGCCAAAAGAGAACCAGAAAGGACGGCGGTGCCCGCAGGGCATGAAAGCCCCAGTGGAACTTTTGAGCCGCAGACCGGGTTGCGAAGCAAATGCCACTACCTGTTACGACCCCTTCCCGTGAAAAAGCAAAGCCGGAATGACCGCAGTCATTCCGGCTTTGCAATATACAAAAATAATAATTCTGCTGTTTATGGCGCAGCGCACGCGGAGCCATTTTAAAGGAACGATCACTCTTTTTTGGCTTTCTTTTTCTTCTTTGCTGCCTTTTCTTCCGGCTTGTTTTTCATCAGCCTGCCGAGGGATGCGGCAGTGTATACGCAGAAGCAGCCCACCACCACGATCAGCACGACGGCGCTTGCGTCCAGCGCCACGGTGCCGGCGCGGACAGCGGCCAGATACAGTGCCAGCAGCACCACGCCGCCGCCCAGCCACAGGCTGCTGCTGTTCACCTGCTTTTGCCACTCCTGCTGCGGCGTGAGCGGATGCTGCTGCGCCTTGCCCTGCCGGGCCTTCTTTTTCCAGATGTTATCACTTTGAAACGGATTCATGTTCCGGTGGCTCCTTCCCTGTCTTTTTCTTTAAGGATATTATACGCCGCAAGATGGGATGATGTCCAGAAAGAAGTGAATTTTTCACCACTTGCATCCCACATTTGTGCAGAACGACCAAAACCGGCCCGAAATATCGGCTATTCGCCAATTTACTTTTTGCGGGCCGAAGAGTAATCTAATGGTAGGATGTAAAGACAGACAAGCTGTTGAGATTGAACTAAAGGTAGGATGTAGCAAAGAACCTTTGCTGCGGGCTTGTCCGGCACGAGAACGCGAAAAACAAAAGGAGGCTTTTCCGTTATGAAGGTAGGTCTGATCTATACCAGCACCACCCCGGAACTGATCGAACTGGTGGAGCAGGAAGTCAAAAAGCAGCTGGGCGATGATGTGGAGCTGTACAGCCTGCAGGACCCCAGCATTCTGGCAGATGTCCGCGCGGCAGGCTATGTGACCACTGCACCGGCAGCACGCCTGATCGGCATGTACATGAAGGCCGCTGAGGAAGGCGTGGATGCCATGCTGAACCTGTGCAGCAGCGTGGGCGAAGTTGCCGACAGTGTACAGGATGTGGCAAAGTACATTGGTGTGCCCATCGTCCGCGTGGACGAGGAGATGTGCCGCGAGGCCGTCCGCAAGGGCCAGCGCATCGGCGTGATGGCTACCCTGCCCACCACGCTGGAACCCACCAAGGGCACCATCCTGCGCATGGCCCGCGAGTGCAACAGACACGTGGAACTGGTGGACTGTCTGGTGGACGGTGCATTCGGTCTGGATCAGGACCAGTTCAAGGCCCGCATGACCGAGATGGCCGGAACCATTGCCGACAAGGTAGACGTGATCGTGTTTGCACAGGGCAGCATGGCCTACTGCGAACAGTATATCGCCGATAAGTTTGGCAAGGTGGTCCTCAGCAGCCCCCGCTTTGGTGCAGCCGAGCTGAAAAAGGCGCTGGAAAAGAAGGGCACCATTTAAAAAAGGAACAAGAGCCGGAGCACGAGATCGGCTCAGGAGAAGATAATTTTTTGAAGGAGAATTCTTATGAAAAAGATGATTTCCCGTCGTGACTTCCTGAAGGTGGCTGGCATTTCCGCTGCCGCTCTGGGTCTGGCTGCCTGCGGCGGCTCCGGCACCAGCACAGCTGCTTCCACTGCCTCTACTGCAGCTTCTACCGGCTCCTCTGCTGCCGCTTCCGGTTCGGCTGTCACCCTGAAGCTGGGCTTCTCCACCAACGAAGAAGACCCCCGTGCAAAGGGCGCAAAGCAGTTTGCAGAGGAAGTTGCCGAAAAGACCGGCGGCGCTGTGGAAGTTCAGCTGTACCCCTCCGGCCAGCTGGGCGGCGATGCTGACCTGATCAACTCTATCGCTCTGGATTCCGGCACGGTGGATATCATTATCACCGATGCCTCCAACTTCGCCACCTACGATGCAAAGATGGGCATTTCCGCACTGCCGTTCCAGTTCGAGACCTTCGACGATGCATGGGCATTCATGGACAGCGACATCGAGGCTGCCGCCGAGGAAGGTCTGCTGAGCCAGAATATGCGTGTGCTGGCCCACTACTGCAACGGTTTCCGCTGCGTGACCAACTCCAAGGGCCCCATCAACAGCCCTGCCGATATGAACGGCCTGCTGATCCGCACCCCCGAGAACCCTGTCATCATGGCTACCATGACCGCTCTGGGTGCCAACCCCCAGCCGCTGAGCTTCTCTGAGCTGTATCAGGCTCTGCAGCAGAAGACCTATGATGCACAGGAAAACCCCATCCCCGTTATCTACAACAATAACCTCTACGAAGTTCAGGAGTACCTGAGCATCACCAACCACATCTACTCCGGCATGTGCTTTACCATTGCCGAGAGCAGCTGGAACAAGCTGAGCGCTGACCAGCAGCAGATCGTTTCCGACGCTGCAAAGGCATCTGCCGATTACGACCGTGAGCTGAACGAGCAGCAGACCAACGACCTGGTCTCCGCTCTGGAAGAGAAGGGCATGAAGATCAACAGCCCGGAACTGGCTCCGTTTGCAGCTGCGACCGAAAAGGTCCTGACCGACAACGCCGATACCTACGGCGACCTGCTGGATCAGCTGAAGGCATGGAAAGAAGCCCGCTGAGATCACTGACCAGAAAACCTTGAAATAAAACCGAAGCAAAGGGACGAGGGGGCGTGCCCTTCGTCCCTTTGCATTTTATCTGAATCGCACTTGGAAAGGAGTTTGTACTGTGAAAAAACTGCAAACCACTCTGGACAAGATCACCACCCTCATTTCCGCCATTCTCTGCGCAGCTATGATGGTAATTCTGTTCGCAAACGTTGTGCTGCGCCTGATCCCCGGCATCGGCGGCTTCAAGTGGTACATGGAGAGCAGCCAGTATCTGAACGTCTGGTCCATGCTCATTGCCTGCATCGGCATCAACGCCATGGGCACCAACCTCCGCGTGGAAGTGGTGGATTCCATCCTCGGTAAGACCCCGCTGGGCAAAAAGATCGTTGTCATCATCCGTGATCTGTTCATCATCCTGTTCTACGTCATGGTCACCTACGGCGGCTACCAGCTGTGCACCCGCGCAAAGCAGGCCGTTTCCACCATGCCGCAGTTCACCATGGGTCAGGTGTACACCATCTTCCCCATTGCCGGTGTGCTGTGCATCCTGTCCGCCGTTCTCAACCTGATCGTTGAACTGACCGCAAAATCGGAAGGGGGCAAATCCAAATGATCGCATGGCTGCTGATCTCATTCTTCGTTCTGCTGTTTCTGGGCGTGCCCATCGCCATGAGTCTGGGCCTGTCCGCCATGGGCGGCATCCTGTTCCTGGGCGGCGGCAGCACCGTCACCATTGCCCAGCGCATGTTTGAGGGCATGAACAGCTTTGCACTGCTGGCCATCCCTCTGTACACCTTTGCCGGTTTCACCATGTCCAAGGGCGGTATTTCCAAGCGCCTGATGGACTTCTGTTACTCCATCGTCGGCCACATCTACGGCGGTCTGGCTCACGTGAACGTGCTTTCCAGCATGATCTTTGCGGGCATCTCGGGTTCCGCTGTTGCCGATACCGCAGGCGTTTCCGGTATGTTCATGCCGGAAATGGTGCGCAAGGGCTACTCCAAGAACTTTACCGTTGCCGTTACCGCCATTTCCTCCACCATCGGCATCATCATTCCTCCGTCCATCCCCATGGTGGTCATTGCCGGTATCTGCGGCATTTCCACCGGTAAGCTGTTCCTCGGCGGCATCATCCCCGGTGTCCTGTGCGGTCTGGCACAGATGATCGTCAGCTATTTCATGGCCAAGAAGGAAGGCGTGCCCAAGGAGCCGGGCCACTTCACCATCGGCCCCGTGCTGCATGGCCTGTGGGAGAGCTGGCCCGCCTTGCTCATGCCCATCATCATCGTGGGCACCATCACCATGGGTATCGTCAGCCCCACCGAGGCAGGCGTGATCGCTGTTGTTTATGGTCTGTTTGCCGGCGGCATCATCTACCGCGAACTCAAGTGGGAGGACATCAAGTTTGCCTTTGCAGAGACCGTCCGCACCAGCGGCCGTATCTTCATCGTTATCGGCGCTGCAAAGCTGTACACCGTCATGCTGACCACTGCGGGCTTTGATAAGTGGGTGGCCAAGACCATGCTGGGCTTCTCCACCAACCCCACTGTCATTCTCATCATGATCCTGCTGATCTTCTTCATCGTCACCATGTTCATGGAGTCCATCGCAACGCTGACCCTGTTCATGCCCATCCTGTATCCCATTGCTCTGGGTGTGGGCATCGACCCCATCGTGCTCAGCGTCCTGATCACCGTGGTCATCGGTGTTGGTCTGGTCACTCCTCCGGTGGGCATGTGTATTTACGTTGCCTGCGATCTGATGGATGTTACGGTCGGCGAGGTGTTCCCCACATTGGTGCCGTTTATTGCAGCTACCTTCATCTGCATTGCGCTGATGGTCGCCTTCCCTCAGCTGATCCTGCTGCCCACCTATTTGATGGCGTAACCGTTGCGTCCGCTTTTCAGATATGGTAAAATAGTGGCGGAAATTCAACGTGTGATGTTTGGAGGCTTTCTGCCCCGGAACGTTCCACGCTGAACAACCCCGAATATCCACAAAACCGGATTTGGAGGCGGAACTATGTCAATGGAACATCCTGAAAAACAGAAGAATGCGGTAAAGTCTGTAGTCGATCAGGTCATGGATGGGATCATCTCCCAGATCATCGACGGCACCCTGCATCCGGGCGACAAGCTGCCTACCGAAATGGAACTGTGCAAGCAGTTCGGCGCGGGCCGCAACTCGGTGCGGGAAGCTGTGAAAAAGCTGCAGGCCTACGGCATCCTGTACATCAAGCGTGCCGACGGCACCTTTGTGAGCGAAAACTACAACCAGAAAATGCTGGACCCGATGCTGTACAGCATCATCCTGCAGAAGAACAGCTGGCAGGAATTTGTGGAGCTGCGCTCCGTAATTGATATCGGTACGCTGAATATTATCATTCAGCGCAAGGATATCGCATCCTTTCTGCCGGACCTGTACCGCACCTTCGGCGAGCTTTCTGCCGAAATGCACTCGCCGGAGCCTTCGGTGGATAAGGTGCTGGAGCTGGACAGCCGGTTCCACACCCAGATCGCCAATGCGGCCCAGAACCCCATGCTGGCCACCATCACCGAGTACATCACCCGGCTGACGCTGCCCAGCCGTCTGGAGACCACCCGCAAGGTGCTTGCCAAGGGCGAAGCGGAAATCGAGCGGTTCGTAGAGCTGCACCGCCAGCTGCTCAGCGTGATCGAGCGCAGGCAGGTGGACGAGATCGCCGCTACAGTGCAGGATCACTACATCTTCTGGAAGAAGTAAGCATACAGGCCTCCTGCCTGCCGTAAAAGGCGGGCAGGGGACGGTGAGTTTACAAGATAGGATGTTTGTGCTAAAATAGCGTTAGCATCCTTTGTTAAGCTTCTCCAATGCGACATGCAAGGAGTGTTCATCCAATGAAAAAAATCATGATCTCCGTGGCCCCCGTTGCGGCCACAGACATTCTCATCAATCCGCGGGCCATTGCCCGGGATGTGTATGAGTGCTACAAAAACGGCGCGTCCATGGTGCATCTGCACTGCCGCGACCTGAACGGAAACCTCACCCCGGATCTGAGCCTGCTGGAAGAAACAGTGGCCTACATCCGCGAGATGTGCGACATCGTGGTGGAGATCTCCACCGGCGGCGTGTCCAACCTGACCATTGAGGAGCGTGTGCAGCCCTGCTACCCCTCCTGGGTGGAAGCCAACAGCCTGAATGTCGGCTCGGTGAATCTGGGCGCCTCGGTGTACCAGAACCCCATCAAGGATGTGGAGTACTGCGTCAAGACCATCATGGACAACAAGAAGATCCCGGAGACCGAGGTCTTTGAGCTGGGCATGATCAACACCGTGCGGGAACTGAACGACAAGTTCCACTTTGTAAAACCCATCCTGTTTGCACTGGTGTTCGGCCATGGCGGCGAGATGCCTGCCACGGTGCCGGCCCTGCGCCACATGATCCAGGCGCTGGAAGAGAACTTCCCCAATGGCGACTACCTGTGGGGCTACACACAGGCCCACCGCGAAGACTGGGAAATGGTCAAGACTGCGCTGGATATGGGCGCTTCCACCGTGCGCATCGGCTTTGAGGATTCGGACATGATCGCGCCGGGTGTCCATGTGGACAACAACGCAGCGCTGATCGCAAAGGTGTCGGACATCGTAAAGTCCAAGGGCATGATGCCCATGACACCCGACGAGGTGCGCGCCATGCTCAAGATCCCGCCGCTGCGCCGTTAAAAAGGAGGAAAGAAACGTATGGTGATTCAAGGCGTTGCTTACCTCTCAGACTTTGAGGCAAAAAAAGCCATCATGGAAATGGCCCGTCGGCTGGAAGCCAAGGGCTGGCTGGTGGCCGGTGACGGCAGCATGAGCGTCCGCGTCGGCCCGCAGGCCGTGTGGGTGACCGTTGCCGGTGCCGACAAGGCCGCGCTCACGCAGGATATGCTGGTGCGCGTGGATATGAATGGCAAGGCGATGCTCAGCGCAAAGCCCAAGCCCCTGCCCGAAGACCTGCCCATCCATCTGAAAATCTATCAGGAAAACGAGAACGCCCAGTGCGTGATGCACACCTATCCGGCCTGCGCGGCTGTGATGGGGATGCAGGGCCAGACCGTTCAGCCTGCAGCGTTCAGCCCCGCAGTGCGGGCGCTGGGACGGGTGCAGCTGCTGCCCGCCCAGAACGTGGACGCACAGGCACAGGCTGTCAGCCTGTTGTGCCGCACCGATAAGGCTGTCCTGCTGGAAAATGACGGCTGCCTGACCTGGGGCAAGACCCCGGCAGATGCGGCCCATCTGGTGGAAGCACTGGATTACTACGCAGCCGTCACCGCAAAGCTGGGCTGCGCAGGCTGCTCCAAATGCGGCAGCTGCAGCGGTCACTGCACCGGCTGCAGCAAGTGCGGCGCACCTGCCGTGCAGCCCATGGCTCAGCCCGCTGCACAGCCTGTGGCAATGGCAGTACCCTCCGCACAGCCTGCCCAGCCGGTGAGCCTGCCGGGCGTTACCGGGCTGATCCAGCCGGGCATGGCGCTGCCCACCCTGCCCAAACAGCAGGCGGCTCCTGCCCCTGCCCCGGTGCCCGCCGCACAGCCTGCGGCAGTCCCTGCAATGGCAGCGGCCCCGGCCGCACCGAAGTCCGCAAATGCCCGCGATGCCGCAATGGCCGAGGTCATCCGCCGGACGCTGAAGAGTTTTCAATAACAAAAAGTTTCGTTTGATCCAACGGATATGACCTTTACGGAAAGGAACGAAAACCATGGATATCAGTTCGCAGGAAATTGAAGCGATCGTCAAGCAGGTGCTTGCCGGTATGGGCGGTGCACAGACAAGCGCCGCCCCTGCAGCCTATACCGCTGCACCCGGCGGTGCAGCAGGCGACCGCGGCGTGTTCGAGAATGTAGACGACGCAGTGGAAGCTGCATGGAAGGCCCAGCGCGACTGGGTGGCCAACTACAAGATCGAGGACCGCCAGCGCATCATTGAAGCCATCCGCCGCTGTGCCCGCGCACATGTGGAGGAGTGGTGCCACAAGATCGTGGAAGAGACCGGCATGGGCCGCTATGAGGACAAGGTGGAAAAACATCTGGCCGTCATCAACAAGACCCCCGGCCCCGAATGCCTGACCACCGAAGCCAAGAGCGGTGACGCGGGCCTGATGCTGGAAGAGTACGCACCCTTTGGTGTGATCTGCTCCATCACCCCCACCACCAACCCTACCGAGACCATCATCAACAACACCATCAGCATGATCGCAGGCGGCAACACCGTGGTATTCAACGTGCACCCCCGCGCAAAGCGGGTGTCTGCCGACTGCCTGCAGGCGCTGAATACCGCCATCATCGAGGCGGGCGGCCCTGCAAACCTCATTACCATGACACGTGAGCCGACCATGGAGAATGTGGACAAGATGGCCGCAAACCCCAAGATCCGCCTGATGGCAGGCACCGGTGGCATGGGCATGGTGAACGCCCTGCTGCGCAGCGGCAAAAAGTGCATCGGTGCCGGTGCAGGCAACCCGCCCGTCATCGTGGACGAGACCGCAGACATCGAGCTGGCAGGCCGCAAGATCTACGAAGGCGCTTCGTTCGATAACAACATCCTCTGCTTTGCAGAGAAGGAAGTGTTCGCCGTGAACACCGCCTACGACGGCCTGCTGCACGAGCTGCAGAAGCAGGGTGCCTACCTGCTGAACAAGGCCCAGACCGAACAGCTGGTGAACATCGTGCTGCAGCCCAAGAAGGGCGGCGGCCACGAGGTGAACAAAAAGTGGGTGGGCAAGGATGCCGCCCGCATTCTGGAGACCATCGGCGTGCATGTGCCGGATACTTGCCGCCTTGCCATCTGCGAGGTGCCTGCCGACCATCCGTTCGTTCTGGTGGAGCAGATGATGCCGGTGCTGCCCATCGTGCGCTGCCAGAGCTTTGAACAGGCGGTGGAAGATGCCGTGGTGGCCGAGCACGGCAACCGCCACACTGCTTCCATCTTCTCCAAGGATGTGGACCACATGACCCGCTTTGCCCGGGTCATTGAGACCACCATCTACGTAAAGAACAGCGCCACCAAGGCCGGTGTTGGCATTGGCGGCGAGGGCCACTGCACCATGACCATTGCCGGCCCCACCGGCGAGGGCATCACCTGCGCAAAGAGTTTCTGCCGCCGCCGCCGCTGCATGCTGGCCGAGGGCGGGCTGCGCATCATCTGAGTTTTTGAAGGACGAAACCATCACATACAATTTTTTCAGTGTTCTGACAGGAGGAACAACTTATGAAAGCTCTGGGTTTTATCGAGACGAAGGGTCTGGTTGGCAACATCGACGCTACCGATGCAATGCTGAAGGCTGCTGACGTTGAGTTCATTGGTTCCGACACCATCGGTGCCGGTCTGACCACCGTGATCGTTACCGGCGAGGTGGGCGCTGTCAAGGCTGCTACCGAGGCTGGCGAAGAGGCTGCTTCCCGCGTGGGTGAGCTGTTCTGTGTCAACGTCATTGCACGTCCTCACGCAGATCTGGCCCGCATCATGCCTGCCAAGGGCCCCGCGACCGGCAAGTCCGGCCTGCCCGCAGGCGAGCAGGTGCCGCTGGATGCCGCTCTGGGCATGATCGAGACCAACGGCCTGACCGCTTCCATCGAGGCAGCCGATGCCATGCTGAAGAGCGCAGATGTCTCTCTGGTGGGTCAGGAGAAGATCGGCGCAGGCCTTGTTACCGTGTTCGTACAGGGCGACGTTGGCGCTGTGAAGGCTGCTGTTGAGGCAGGCCAGACCGCTGCTTCCCGCATTGGCGAAGTGGTCAGCGCACTGGTCATTCCCCGCCCGCACGCAAGCGTGTCCGAGTGCATGCCTGAGCTGCGCTGAGCCCTGCGCTGACGCTGCATAAGAAAGGAGCGCTGTGCCTTGGTTTACCATGACATCAGTCAGGAACAGCTGCTGCTCCTGATCACGCAGGCCGTGCAGGCAGAGCTGCAAAAGCGCAGCCGTCAGGTGCCGGTAGGCATCTCGGTGCGGCACATCCACCTTACCCGCGATGATGTGGACAAGCTGTTCGGCTATGGCTACCAGCTCACCCCCAAAAAGGCGCTGAGCCAGCCCGGCCAGTTTGCCTGCGAGGAATGTCTGGACATCATCGGCCCCAAGGGCGAACTGAAGCATGTCCGCATCCTTGGCCCGGAGCGCAGTGCCACTCAGATCGAGCTGGCGCAGACCGACTGCCGCAACATCGGCATCAAAGCGCCGGTGCGCTCCAGCGGGGATACAAAGGGCACGCCGGGCGTGGCCCTGCGCGGCCCCAATGGCACCCTGACCGTGCCGGAGGGTGTGATGATCGCCGACCGCCACATCCATATGACCCCTGCACAGGCAGCTGCCTTCGGCCTTGCCGACGGCGACCGCGTGCAGGTAAAGATCGACGGCCCCAAGCCGGGCGTGATGGGCGGGGTGCTGATCCGCGCAAACGACAAATGTGCACTGGATTTTCACATCGACACGGACGATGGCAATGCCTTCCTGCTCAAGCAGGGGCAGCTGGTCACCGTACTGGGCAAAGAGGAGTAAGCTATGATTTTAGGGATCGTCAAGGGGACCGTTGTCGCCACCCGCAAAATGCCGGAGCTTGTAGGCTATAAGTTCCTGCTGGTGGAGCCGGTGTTCGGCTCCAAAAAGGATACCATCGTGGCGGGCGACAACATCGGCGCGGGTGTAGGCGAGATGGTTCTGGTCACCACCGACGAGACCACACAGCATGGTCTGGACCATCCGTCGCCCATTGATGCTTTCATCGTGGGCATCGTGGACAATCCTCCCACCCTGAGTAAGTAACACCCTGCAAGTTTTGCCGCAGAGAGGGGCTTCCTCCCGGCGGGATCGTGAGGCTTAAACAATGAAAATTATTATCATCGGCAGCATTGCCGCCGGGGTTTCGGCCGCCGCCAGACTTGCCGCCGCCCAGCGCGGAGCGCAGATCACCGTCTACGAAAAAGGCGGCTTCTACTCCTGCGGCACCGGCGGCCTGCCCCATTACCTGTCGTTGCCGGATTCATGCTGCGTACCAACCATTCCCCCTCTTTCTTTCGTTCCAGAGTCGTGATATTCTGGTTATGGCGGTCTACAAAGATAGCTTTATCAAAAACGACAGTATCGGGAATGAGTTTCACATATTTGGTAGGTGCATACCATTCTCCTCCTATATATACAGGTGTGACTTTCGTAAACTTTCCTTTTGTACCCAGATGGCGCGTCAGCAACCCATCCAGTCCATAACGTACCGGAGTGAGCGTATCATTGAGCTCATATAACGGTACTCCCTGATATCGTTCCACCCCTAAAGTATCAGCCACACGTTTATAAGCATCCCGCTTAAAATTCTTGACCAGCGGAGCTTCTCCATTTCGGTTCTTATAATTTTGAAGGATACACCATTGTGATGGTTTCTGCCGGATATTTTCCAACAAAGCTAACCTCTCTTTTATCTTTTCCCATTGAAAGCAGCGTGTTGTATCCTTATAAGGGTAGATATCTTTTAAAGTATGCTTGTCATAAAGCAGCTCTTTTTCTATTTTTATATCTTCGGCAGCCAGTTCTTTCACCATAATTTCGGCAGGAGTTTCGGCAATGGAATCCCGGGCTTCGAAGATGGCGGATTGTTGCGCGTCGTTTTCCGCTTTCGAGTTGCAGGAACAGAGTACGCAGAACCCTGTCAGCCAATATATGAATCCTATCCTTTTCATAACAGATATGGGGTTTGTAGAGTTCGTTTACAAATATAATTCTTTATAAGGAATAACCATGCGTTTTTGTTTAAATCTTGTATCTTTGTAGCATAACTTTGTCATTTATATCATGAAGAAATTACCTTTTCTTTGGGGAATTATTATCATATTACTGTCTGTTGCCGGATGTCGTCCGTCCAATCACCGTGCTTTACTGCAACGCGCCGATTCATTGATGACGGATTATCCTGATAGTGTCCTGTCTCTGCTTGCGCAACAGCAAGAACATTTGGCCGACTTCTCGGAAGAAGAACTGATGAGTTATGTATGGATAAAAGCGATGGTCCATAGCGCGAGAAATATATCGATGACAGAAGATTCTTTATTGCCTAAAGCGGTGGATTACTTCCGCAAACATGGCGACCGAGAGAAAGTGATGAAAGGTTATATCCTGAAGGCGAACTATCTGAAATGGATAGACCGGCTGGATGATGCCATTGCAGAGCTGGATAGCGGAGTGGCACAGGCAAAGCAAGCCAATGACTCCGTCAATGTCCGCGACCTGCTTTATTATAAGGCGAATATTGTTTACGAGCTTCGCAGAGATTACCGTGAGGTGGCCAGCCATGTGAAAGAGGCCTTGACTTATTCCCCTGACACTACTTCCACTGCTTTGGCAGGAATGTTCTATTTTCTCGCCATTAATCTTGGGCTGGTTGGCGATGACTCTAGCACTTATTATTATGAGAAGAGCATTGCGATGGCTGAAGCCAATAAAGATACAGCATATTTATGCCATTATATGCGGAACTATGCTTCTAACCTGATGCGTTCCGAGAAGGTGGAGAAATCAAATGCACTAATCCGCCGTGTTTGGGAGTTGATGCCGGTATATCGTGAAAAGATGGCTGTCACCCATGCAATCCTGGTTGAGAACTTTCTTTATTTGCGGCAACTTGATTCGGCTGCATATTATCTGGATATGGCGTGGCAAGCTGAAGCGAAAGCAGAGCAGCAGTCCGGTGTGAACATCAGTACACGCCTTTTGCTCTATGAATTACAGAATGTGGTGGACTACGCTATGGAAGGTAGTATCTCGACGATTAGAACCGGACGGTTTGGCGATTCCCTTATCTTGGCAGATTGGAACAAGCAGAGCACCATACAGCAACAGATGGATACAAAAATTAAGCTCGAACGTCAGAATTATACATTGATAATCGACCGTCAGCGTACACAACTGTTACTGGTCACTTTCTTATTTATCTTTGCGGTGGGTGGTTTGTGTGTTTTCTTTTATATTCGCAATCGACACCTGCGTTTGGCGGAAGCCGAAGACCGCATCGAAACACTTACCCGGCTATTGGAAGACGCGAATAAAGCGAGTGAGTCAGAGCATGACAGCGCCTTCTTTAAAAAGATACTGTTGAAGCAACTGGGTATTATCCGTTTGGTGGCGACTGCTCCCACTTCGCAGAATCAGGACTTGCTGCGCCGCATATCGGGGATTACCAACAAAGAAGTCCCTGTCGAGGCTCTTTTGGTGTGGGCCGATCTTTATCCGGTTATCGATACTATTTATAACGGATTTTATTCCCGGATGGAGACGCTTTACGGATACTTGCTTTCCGAGAAAGAAAAGCAGGTATGCTGTTTGTTGTGCGCCGACTTCTCGACAAAAGAAATCGGGGTGGTGACACAACAGAGCGTGGCCAGCGTGTATGTTCGCAAAACAGCAATCAGAAAGAAGTTGGGAATGGATGAGAAAGGAGATATTGTGGAATATATAAATAATACGCAGGCAACATAATACGGATTTAGTCTCCATTAAGATTCGCTTCGCCCTATTTAAGACTTTTATAAATCAAACTGTTTGATAATCAGTGAAATAATACTCTCTGATTAAGACTTTTTATTTCCTGATTTAGTGCGTTTAAGCCCCTTCTTGCTGTTACCTTTGTGCTAAACAAAACGAATTACAGAATGAAAACTTTATTACGAAAAAGACTTGTTTCCCTATTTGTCCTTTTATGTTGTACATGGGGAACAATCACGGCACAAACTTATCGATTATCAGGATGTGTGAAAGATGAGACGGGAACTCCTGTCGAAGTGGCCAACGTCATATTGCTTCACTTCACTGACAGTATGTATCAGGATGGAATGATTACCGATACGAATGGTTGCTTCCAGTTGCAAGAACCCAAAGGGAACTATTTACTGCGTGTTACCCTGTTGGGCTATCAGGATTTGTCGTTGCCTCTTACCCTATCCAAAGATACTGATTTAGGCAGTTTGGTATTGAAAAACTCGTCTATAGCGATGAGTGAGGTGACTGTGACAGCCGCCAAGCCCGTTATCAGGCGTGAGATAGACCGTGTGGTCTTTGATGCGGGAAACTCTATTGCCAGCGTAGGCGGTAATGCATTGGATCTCCTTCACGATGTGCCCGGCTTGCGCGTGTCTCAAAGCGGAGTCGACATCATAGGAAAAGGAGGAATCAAGATTTATATCAACGACCGTGAGACCAAACTCTCCGGTGAGGAACTCATTAATTTTCTTCGCTCCTACAGTGCTTCTCAAATTAGCAAGGTAGAAGTGATTACCACTCCTCCTGCCCGCTATGATGCCGAAGGCAATGCCGGTATCCTTAACATCCGCCTCAAGGAACGTGTCAAAGACCATATCGGAGGCAACGCTTTCGGCTCTTATCTGTATGGTGAGAAATATAACTATGGGTATGGCGGCCTGAGCCTACAGTTCAATCGTCAACGCGTAACCGCTTACCTGAACGGTAGCGGAGCTTACGGTAAAACCGGCTATGTGGAGCGTAACGGGCGTTTCTATACCGACCAGACATGGCGCAGCCGTTCCGAAAGCGATTATTCTCTTTCTTCCTTTTATGTAGACGGAGGGATAGATATCGATATGGGCAGACAATGGAATATAGGTACCCAACTTACCTATATCAACAGTGCTCCCAATAATGTAACGGACAACCGTACCGAAGTGCACGACATTCAGGAACTTCGTACCGATTCATTCATGCTCGGCCGTGATGATAAGGACTATTCACAGAATCGTGTGAATGTAAACTTCCATGTCGATAAGTCATGGGGAGATAAAGGACACAAGATGATATGGGATGTCGATTATCTGAAAGACAAGTCCAATACATTCTTCGATTTTGATTCTGAAAGCCACCTGCCGACAGGAGAAATAATCCCCGGCTCGGAGTTTAATTATGATAAGAATCAGTGCCGTACGGTAGATGTAATCTCTTCTGCACTCGATTTCATCCTTCCCGGTGACAGTTACAGCTTTACGACAGGTGCGAAAGCATCTTTTACCGACACGCGTAACCGTCTGAACTATGACAACTCCAATGTGTCTTTCACTCAAAATGACTTTTTCCGGTATAAAGAACAAATCTATGCCCTTTATGCCGACTATAGCCATAACTTTGGCTCCCATTTCTCAATGAAAGCCGGTCTACGTCTGGAGCACACTCGGACAACAGGCATTTCCGAGTCCCAGCAGACAACGGACAAGCATGACTATACCCGCTTGTTCCCTACTTTCTATCTGATGTATAAGCCGAATGAAGATAATGTGTTGAATATGAATATATCCAGCCGCATTTCGCGTCCGGCACAGAATATGGTGAATCCTTTCCTTACTTACGAAAACAAATATAGCGAGCATCGTGGAAAGGAAGACCTGAAACCCAGTTATCGCTATAATGCAGAGCTCTCTTATACCCTGAAGAATAACTTGAATTTCTCTATATTCTATTCGTATGCCACTGATGTATTCTCGCAGCGGCTGATGCTGAATGAGGAAACGCATGTCCTTTCCTCATTGTGGGACAACTATATGAAAAACCGTTCTTTCGGTATTACCAACTCTTATACGTTCCGTTTGGGGTGGTTGCAGACGTTTGCCCAGCACACGTTAAAGTATAACAGGACCACTTCCAGCGCGCCCGAAACCCATCCTAAAAATTCCGGTTGGGATTATAACATCAATATCCGTAACACATTCTATCTGAATACAGCCAAAACGTTGGTTGCCAGTCTTTCCGGTTACTATTCCGGACCGAGTCATGACCAGGTGAGTCATCGGGATGGTTCCTATGGAGCCAGTGGAGGTATCCGTTATAGTATGTTGGGCAACAAACTGAATCTGAGCCTGAATGTAAGTGATTTTTTGGTGAAGAATATGCAGGGGACCAGCTACTCCAACGGACTCTATACGAAGTTCAACAATACCTTTACCTATACGAGTTTCCGTATCGGGGTAAGCTATAACTTCGGTGCCGATATCAAGCGTAAAAAACATAATTTGAGTAACACGGATATTCAAAACCGCCTGTAGTCGGGGGCGGATTTTCCCCCTTGTATACCTTTGTTTTTGTCACAAAGGTGGAGAACAACTTTTCTTTTTTTCTATGGCAGGTCAGTTTGCCAATCATGCTGTAAATAAGAACGGTTAAGTGGAGATGAGATTTATTTCCCTTAACCGTTCTTCCGATGAAATGGGGGATTTTAGGCAGGTCGAAGAAATATAATTCTAGAAAATGAGATTCTTTTTTTAGCGGGATTGATACAGATATGCATGTTCGGCAAGTATGGCAGAATATCCTATTTTATAAAATACCTTATGTCCTCATCGTTTTATCTTCCTAATTGCAAAGGAATAAAAAAACAGACAACTTATCTTTGTCGGATGCTGTTAAGTCAAAAAAATAATTTAAAGATTAGATTACGATGATTACAATTAACCTAAAGAACAGGTGTTCAAGTAAAAAGTCTCTGGCACTCTTTATGCAAACGAACATTACTCATTTGAAAGAGTTGGAACAAACTCGCACAGGTGAAACCTATGCGACTGCGTTTAATAGTTTTATGAGATTTACGAATGGCGAGGATGTGTCGCTAAGTGAAATGGACTCAGACATGATGGTGGCTTATGAAACCTATTTAAAGGTGAATGGGGTGAGTATGAATACTATTTCTTTCTATATGCGCATACTTCGGGCTGTATACAACCGTGCCGTGGAGCAAGGAATTACTTTACAACGCTATCCTTTTAAGCACGTCTATACAGGAGTGTGTAAAACTATCAAGCGCGCTCTTCCCCTCAGTGTGATAAAGCAGATAAGATTGTTGGAATTGCCTCCAAATTCTACCTTGGATTATGTGCGTGATATGTTTTTGTTTAGTTTCTATACCCGCGGAATGTCTTTTGTAGATATGGCCTATTTGCATAAAGAAGATTTGTCGGAGGGTATTTTATCGTATAAAAGGAAGAAAACGGGGCAGTTACTCCATATCAGGTGGGAGAGATGTATGGAAAATATTGTGAAGAAATATTCTTGGAATCACACTGTTTATCTGCTCCCCATTCTTAAGGACAACGGTGTGGATGAAAGAAGGCAGTATAAAAATGCCATCACTCTCATGAATCGCAGGTTGAAGGATATAGGCAGGATGGTGGGACTAACCCATCCGTTGACAATGCACTGCGCGCGCCATTCATGGGCTAGTGTGGCAAAACATAAACGTATTCCTTTGTCTGTCATCAGCGAAAGCATGGGACATGATTCCGAAGGAACGACCATGATTTATTTGTCATCGTTGGATACGGCTGTAATCGATGAAGCCAACAAGCAAGTATTGAAAGAACTTTTCTAAAAAAGTTTGTATCTTAAAAGGATACCGTATTAGGTACAAAAAACTTCAAATCCGTCAGCTGATACGGAAATCCTTTGCCGAGCCGGGGTATGGCTGACAGGTTTGAGGGAAACATACGGATATTTTGCAGGTTATTCAACTCACAGAAAATGTTTATCTGGCAGAACTTGCCGATATTTGTCAGGAAAGAAAGCCGCGGCATCGTTGGTATCTCATATGAATCACCCCTTAGTGTCAACCTCTAATCAATGCCTTTGATGTAATTCAATATGTGCTGTATGAAATCAAGTACTTTGAATGGATGTTGAGAAGCTGCTGTTTCGGATGTTAATGCTATGTAATCAATCCCTTCTAAACACGAATTAGTAATATCAATAATTTCTGCACGAAGAGGTATTTGGCTCCATTTTAAAGAGTCCAAAGTTCCTGTTCCAATAGATATTTTGCAACCTGCTTTTTGTGCTTTCTGTATGATTTCTTTTTGTATGATTCCTATTTTTTCAATACCCAATGAGAGCCCCAGATCTCCGCGTCCAACAAATATTGTGTCCGACTGTGCTAATATACTTTCAATATTAGATACTGCCGTGCCGGTTTCTATTTTGGGAATGACAGAAGCCGCGTGAGGAAAGACCTTCTTAGCCCAAACAAGATTGTCTCCGCTTTCAATAAAAGATAAAATAAGACTGATTGGGAAACGATGCAGGACTGAGTTTACTTCTGCGATTTCTTTTTCATCAATAAGAAATTTAAAAAACTCTTTTCCTTTGATGCCGATTGCAACATGATTGCCCAGTCTGCCACCGGAAAGGGAGCGTAATGTTACTGTATTCTGATGAACCCCTTCGACTACAGCTTCAATTTCGCCATCACCAAAATATACAATATCATTTAAATTAACTTCTTCAAAAAAACGCTTATGCGGTAATATGGCATTTACTCCATCTTTTGCTTGGTCTGAAATTGAAAATAGGGAACCATTGTCCAACTCCATACCATTTGTCTCAGTTAAATGAAGCCGTGGCTTTGTATTTCCTATGTCAAGTAGAATTTGAGATAGTGGATAATTTAGCCTGCTCAATTCTTCAAGCACTTCATAAATCCATGTATACGGACATCGTCCGGTATTCATTCTTATACCTGCAATATTATATTCCAATAATTTTTTGAGACCTTCTTTTGAAAAGCCCCGTTTATCGATGGTTACCCATAATTGTGGTGTTTTCATAAGCCTAATTCTTTTTTAATTATACTCAGACGGTCATTGACACTGTTGTTAACCACTTCGAAGTTTCTTATCAAATCCGGGCTATCCGGTGATGGAATTTCAATAACCCTATATCTGTGACGTTTGTATAATGCGACAATTTTCTTGTCTTGTTCAATCCTTTCATCGTCAGTAAAAACCCTTGTTTTACTATCACCTTCCAATGGTTTAATTTCGATACCTAAAATAGGATGAACAATAAAAATAGGATCATCGTATCTATTTTCATTTATAAATGAAAAGTACTTCTCAGGCAACATCTCTTTGCAGTTATTTCTCTCAGCCATTATTTCCAAATAGAAAATTCCTCTGTCATAGAAAGTGATTAAATCAGGTTTGGCAGCTTCATAATATTTTATGGCACGGTCTGTTGCACATTCAAAAAACAACTTCCAGTCATCAGGTGGTTGGATGCTTTTGTTTGCGCTTTTTCTTCTCATATCTTCTATAGAAGCATTTATTAAATTTCCAAACACAGTGTACCCTGATTTATTTATGCCTTTAAATTCTCTATTATATATATCTCTTTGTGATGTTCCACTAAGCAGAGTGGTTTTACCTCCTCCCGGCGAACCATCCAAAACAATGCGTTTGGGTTTTCCCCATCCTCGTGTATTTCCCCAAATCTGAGCTTTTTCCCATAATTGTTCAAATTCGCTATAAAAGATGTTTTGCCATTCGCTGTGTTCTTTAACCATTAATAGCGGCCTTTTTTCAGGTTCATAATTTGTCAAAAAATAGGGTCTGACATTTATTATCTTTTTGCCATCCTTCTTTTTAAAATATTCAATGCCGAAAGGAGGGAAATTATTCAGAACACGGATTTCCACTCTGTTTCTGCCTTTATCATATTCTTTGATTTCTTGAAGCCACTGATATGACACCGGCACATTTTTCCTATCAACTATAGGTCTTAACTGTCCATAATCGATAGCCGGTGAGTGTTGATTCACGATAAGAAATTTGCATACACAGCCATTGTCTATCGCATGACATACGGCAGACTTATGAGAGCCTAAAAAGTTAACCCCTGTTCTTGCCATAAAAAAGAACTCTTCGGCATTCTTCAAATTGTCTGATATATCAGCTTCTAAGGGACGTTTCTTTTGCGAAAAAAAGATAATAGGATTATCTTCTAAGATATTCACTTTATTTGTAGCATCAGCGAAGCCATTAGATTGAGGAGACGGTTTGCTTTCAGTGAAAAAATCGGCCAGTTTAAATATATTTCCTTTTGCAATAATTGAGGCGCACTCTTTTTTTGATGCTATTTTCTTCCAAAAGTTCTCACGTAATTTGGATTTATCGGCAACTCTATCAATCAAGTTGAATAAATCATCTAAAGCGCACGACTTATGATTGGTTAAATCGACAAAGTCTTGCAAATCCTGTATGTCTTTGTGTGTTTCTCTATTAACAAAAGATATTAATTTGGTAAACGCTAATGCACCTGCCGATGGTATATAAATCTTTTTATACTTTACTCTTTTGTTTTCAAATGCTATGGAGTATTCTTTTACTAATAAATCCCAATCGATATCTGCATATGGTTCTCTTTCTTTTATTTTGGGACCAAAAGAAATGATTAAGCCATTTTTCTTGTTCTTTATATGGTAATCAGGACGATATTCATCCATATTCTCATCAAAAATATCCCATTCGTTTGTAGGATATAATTCACGAATAATCGTGTTTCTGACTGCATCAGAGCAAACAAGATCTATGTCTTTAGACTCTCTGGCCGGATAGAAGTATTTTACAGCCAAACCTCCGATTAGAAGGTGTTTTTCATTTAAAATATCATCAATTCTACCCAATTCTTTTTTAGCTTCCGCACTTTCAATATAAACCATATCTTCAAGATTATATATTATTCTTTTTTCAATGGCAGCTTATGAATATTCAATCAGTGTCCATATAAATAACAAACTGCCAGCTATTTATCATTTGATATAAAAAAGCGAGGAAAGAACCATTCCGTTGATAGGAAGTGTTTTCTTTCCCCGCTTGAAAGAGTCTATAATTTCTACTTTGGGTAGAAGCCGCTTCTCACGAAGGAGAAGCGGGCTTTTACTTTATAGTATGATTATTTTGTGTTCAAAGTAACATTGAAGGTGCGAACCATCTTCATGCCCCACTTATCAAGCACCGTCATCTTAACAGGTAATTCTACTTTACCGCTAGGAATATCTTCACTCAATTCTGACTTAGCTGTAATCACGTAGTCATAAAGTATACCACTTCCATCAAGAGATTTAGAAGCAATAGTTGCATACTTTTCAGCTACTTCTTTATTTACAAATTCAACTGTTACAGCAACAATATTAGCTTCTGCCTTTGCTTTGTCGTCAGCAACAACTACTTCGGTGCCGGCTTCTGCTTCTTTAGTAACTAGGAATTTAATCTGGCTCTTATATGTGTTGAATACAGCAACAGTAGCTTTATGTTCAGCTGCAACTTCTTTATTTTTAATAGCAGAACCATCAACGTTGTAATACTCCTTAGCTACATTCCAAATGTTATCCCAATTTGCTTTTGTAATATAATACTTCTTAGTCGGAGTTGCACTGGTAGCGTCTTCCAAGTCAGCTTCACTAAATCCAAACAGCAACATATCTGTATTCTTAGGAGCTTCAATGAAGTTCTTACCAGAAAGTACTTTGTCGTCATCACCAGTCAAAGCAGTACCGTCAGCACCTGCAGGCTGGCTATAGTTAAGAACTTCAGCAACAGCACCGGTTGTTGTCTTCTTCACACCCTGGAACAAGTTGTAAGTTTTACCTCTATTAGAGCCGGCAGCATAAGTTGCACTAGTAATATTAGAAGCTATACTGATTGCATTCTTCTTTGCATCAGAAGTAAATACTGCAGACATATCTTTTAACTTGATAGCAGCTGTAGCGTCAGCATTGTAGATTTCACTCAATACTACAGCATCGAATTCCATCTCTTCTTTATTGTTTTCATTACCAAACAAAGTATATTCTACTTTGAAGTGACGAGTCTTATACAGCTTCTGTTCTTTTACGTTATCGTAGTTATAATCAACAATACTCAATGTTTCGCCATCATCAGCAATCCATGACGGATCTTCGTCTGTAGCACTCATGTCAGTGAACGTCAAGTTAGTAGCAACTTCTACGTCATTAGCATCCTTCTTAATAACGAATCCACTCTTCATGGTGTAAGTGATAGTAGCACCCGGTCTGTGCACAAAAAAAGCCCGTGAATAT
>OHAI01000713.1_pt1 | contig 26386 bp, 17 predicted proteins | sample 1577091 | NCBI WGS metagenome assembly OHAI01 (sample SAMEA3541548, study PRJEB24748) | human gut metagenome | biome: human gut; feature: human-associated habitat; material: faeces | place: China | collected 2012
TAAACGATATGATCCACGCCGTAAGCAATGATCTTCGGCAGTGCCTTGGGGTGGATGCCGTCTCTGGGGGGATCCAGGATGATCATATCCGGCTTCTCTTCCACTTCGTCCAGAACCTTCAGTACATCTCCGGCGATGAATTCGCAGTTATCCAGTCCGTTGGCAGCGGCATTTTTCTTTGCTGCCTCTACGGCTTCCTCCACGATTTCCACGCCGATAACCTTTCCGGCCGCCGGTGCCATGAGCTGTGCGATGGTACCGGTGCCGCTGTAAAGGTCGAACACAGTCTTGTCACTGCCGCCCAGGTCGCCCACATAATCTCTTGCCGTCTGGTACAGTACCTCCGCACTGTAAGAGTTGGTCTGGAAAAAGGAGAATGTGGAGATCTTGAATTTCAACCCCAGCAGTTCCTCATAAAAATACTCCTGTCCGTATAACAGCTCCGTACGATCACTCTGCACCACATCTGCAATGGAATCATTGGTAATATGTAAGATTCCTGCGAATTTTCCGGCTAGCTTCCTATCCTGTTCCAGGGAAAGCAGCAGATCCTTAAATCCTGTGATCAGCGCATCCACATCCAAGCTTCCTTCCACCGCCGTCTCTCCCTGCCAGGGATCCTGGGAGGTCGTCACCAGTGCCACCAGAATCTCTCCGGTGCGGGAAGCCTTACGTACCAGCAGGTGACGTAAGTACCCCTCATGGCTCATTCTGTGGAAAAAGCTTACCTTCTCCCGGGCAAAGTAATCTCTCACTGTCTGTAAGATCAGGCGGTAATCCGCATCCACGATCTCACAGTCCGCTACGGTCACTATATCGTAGAAGCTGCCTCTCTTATGCATGCCCAGCGCCAGCGGTCCGTCCTTGTACTCGTCTCCGAAGGAAAATTCCATCTTATTACGGTATTCATAAGCCTTCGGGCTGCCCTTGATGCCCTCAAAAGCCCAGGCTTCCTCCTGCTTGTTTAACACACTGTCCAGCAGGCGTTTTACCTGTTCCTCCTTGACTTTCAGCTGTTCTTCATAGGGAAGAGACAGATAGGTACATCCGCCGCATAACCCAAAAAGGGAACACGTCCGTCCGGTTTCCAGAGGTGACTTCTCTGTCACCTCTAAAAGCCTTCCTTCCGCCTTCCCTTTGCGTACTTTATTCACTGAGAACTTGACTTTCTGTCCGGGCAGGCTGTTCTTGACTACAGCAGTCTCTTCTCCCACACAGACGATCCCTTTGTTGGGAAAATCGACCCTTACAACAGATCCTTCATATACCTGTCCTTTTTTCATGGGTTAGTTCTCTCCTTCATCCTCGAAGAAGTCGTCGTCATCCTCTTCCACGTCATCTGCTTCATCTTCGAAATCATCCTCGAAGTCTTCCAGATAATCCTGTGCAAAGAAGAAACGATATACGGCATAAGCTACAGCTGCAACAGCTGCTACAGCGCCAATGATCGCCAGTACCCATACCAGGACATTGCGCTCCTTCTTCTCTTCCACTTCCTTACCCAACAGCTTGTTAAGCTTCTTCAGTTCGCTGACCTTCAGCTCATTTAATTTGTCAAGATCTACCAGATTTTCAATTCTGTTCATATTATTTACCTGCCTTTCCGGCATCCACGTATTTTATGGATGCAAAGCAATTGTTTTCATTCCTTTATATCATACCATGTTTCTGTAAAAAATACTATACTCACAAATCATTTTTCACACTAGACCTGTTTTAGCTTGGCAAAAGAGGCATACATGATCTTCTGTCCCGCTTGGTCAAACGCTACGGTGACTTTATAGTCTCTGGGTTCTCTCACGATATTTAATACCGTGCCCTCGCCGTATTTGATATGGCGCACTCTGTCACCTACCTCGTAGTCCAGTTTCTCCGGTGCCTTGAACTCCGTGCCCTTCTGCAGTCCGGCCAGCTGGTTCAGTCCGCTGATGCCCTTGGAAATATAAGGTTTATCCGCCTTTGCCGTAACACGGGGTTTTAAGGTCGCCTTGGGTCTTGGATCAAAGCCGGTATTACCGAAGCCGCCAAAACCACTGTCCGAGCCGGATCCAGACCGGGGAGATGCAATCGCCTCCAGTCCCATGGCACGAAGAGCTGCTTCATTGGCTCTTCTCGCCTGAAAATCTTCCAGATCATCGTCCCGGTATCTTCTGCTGGGCGGCAGGGTATTATCCAATAATTCCTTCGGAATCTCCCTCACAAAACGGCTCACCGGATTGTACTGGGTCTCCCCACGCAGCATTCTGCTCTTTGCACATGTCAGCGTCAGATCCTCCTTGGCTCTGGTGATTCCCACATAAGCCAGTCTTCTCTCTTCCTCGATCTCCAACGGGTCATCGGAAGCAATGGTCATAAAGCTGGGGAATAATCCATCTTCCATGCCGGCGAGATACACCACCGGGAATTCCAGGCCTTTGGCACTGTGCAGCGTCATGAGCAGCACCCGGTTGTCACCGTTCTCCACATTGTCAATGTCTGCCACCAGCATGATTTCTTTCAGAAATTCCGACAGAGAAGGCTCGTCGTGAGTCTCCTCATATGCGGCCGCCTTGGTGATCAATTCATCTACGTTCCCCAGACGATCCTCAGCGGATTCCTCATCCTGATCCCGCAGATATTCTGCATAATCGATCCGTTCCAGCAGAGATTTGATCAGATCCGGCAATGTATACGAAGATAATCCGCTGCGAAGTACCTCGATCAGATTCACAAATCCACGGATCTTGGGCTCCGCTCTTCCCAGTCCCTTGATCTGATCTGCTTCACACAATGCATCAAATAAAGTAATATCCTTCATCTGTGCATAGTCTGCTACCTTTTCCAAGGATGCCGCACCGATGCTTCTTTTCGGCACATTAATAATTCTGCGCAGAGCCACTTCATCCCTGCCGTTATCAATAGTTTTCAGATATGCCAGAATATCGCGGATCTCCTGTCTGGCATAGAAGTTCACTCCACCTACCACATGATAGGGAATGCCCTCCACTACCATACGTTCTTCCAGAAGTCGCGACTGGGCATTGGTACGGTACAGCACCGCACAGTCCGCATAGGCAATGCCGTCATTTTTCACCTTGTCGGCAATATCGTCCGCAATGTATTCCGCCTCTTCATAGGCATTGTCAAACTGCCTGAAATGTACCCGGCTGCCTGATCCTTTTTCCGTCCAGAGGGCTTTTTCCTTACGGCCTCTGTTGTTACGGATCACCGCGTTGGCCGCATCCAGGATGTTCTGGGTGGATCGGTAGTTCTGTTCCAGCTTAATCACCTTTGCATCGGGATATACCTTCTCGTAGTCCAGAATATTACGGATATTGGCACCGCGGAATTTGTAGATGGACTGGTCATCATCACCTACCACACACAGATTGCGATAACCGTCCGCCAACAGACGGATCAGTTCGAACTGCGCTGTATTGGTATCCTGGTACTCATCCACCATGATATATTTGAAACGTTCCTGATAATTATAAAGTACTTCCGGGCAGCTTTTGAACAGTTCCACAGTCTTTACAATAATATCATCAAAATCCAGTGCATTACTCTTTTTCAAGGTCTCCTGATACTCTCTGTAGACCTTGGCGATCACGGATTTCTTGTAATCTCCCACGGATTTTACTTCAAATTCCCGCACATCCACCAGCTCGTCCTTGGCGGAGGAAATTTCCGATAACAGCGTCCGCTCTTTGTACATCTTCGTGTCGATGTTCAGGCGCTTGCAGACCTGCTTTATCACAGATTTCTGGTCATCCGTATCATAAATGGTAAAATTCGTATCATAGCCCAACCGGTCAATATGTCTTCTGAGGATCCTCATGCAAGTGGCATGGAATGTCGCTACCCATACCTGATCCGCACCGAAACCTGCGATCTGATCCACACGCTCCCGCATCTCCTGGGCTGCTTTGTTGGTAAAAGTGATGGCCAGAATGTTCCATGGATTTACTCCCATCTCATCGATCAGATAAGCCACTCTGTGGGTCAGGACACGGGTCTTGCCGCTTCCTGCGCCCGCCAACAGAAGGAGCGGTCCTTCCGTATGAAGCACCGCTTCTTTTTGTTCTTTATTTAAGGTATCATAAATACTCATGAATTATGCATTATCCCTTTCATTAAATTCCTGCAAAAACTTTCGGAAATCATCGATTGGCATAGGCTTTGCATAAAAATAGCCCTGTACGATGTCACAGTCCGCCAGACGCAGCATGTCTAACTGTTCCTTCGTCTCCACCCCCTCTGCCAATACCTTGAAGCCGAGATGCTTCAACATTTTAGTCAGATATTTGATAATTGTCAATGCCGTTTCTTCCCGTTCGCTGTTCATGGTGTCATCCAGGAACTGCTTGTCCAGCTTCACCGTATCCACCGCTACCTTGGACAACAGATTCAGGGATGAATAACCGCTGCCGAAATCATCTACTGAAATCTCTACCCCTTTATCCCGGAGAGTCTCCAGATTGTTGGTCAGTTTATTTAGATCCGACATGAAAACAGATTCCGTCACTTCCACTTCCAAAAGTTCACTGGGTACTTTGTAGTCTTTCAGGCGTTTTAAAATATTCGGTACGAAGTCTGTATATTCATTATGCCTTCTGGAAAAGTTCACCGAGATCGGCACCACTTCTTCTCTCTGCGCCAAAGCATCCTGCAAATATTCCAGTACCTGATCCAGAATGGCAAAATCCACCTTGGTCACAAATCCGTTTCTCTCAAAGACATCAATAAATCTCCCCGGCATTACCATAGAACCGTCAGCCCGGATCCATCTGACCAGTGCTTCAGCACCCACTACTTTTCCGGTGTGCAAAGAAACTTTCGGCTGCAGATACGCCCGAAATTCCTTATTATTGTATGCAGCTACCATACCAGATACGATCTCTCTGGTATTCTCCAGATTCTTACGGATCTTCTCTGTATAGATTTCCACCGCACTGTCTACCTTCTGGGTCTTGCACTGTTTTCTGGCCTCATTGGCGTTATCCATCATGGAGGACACCGACCAGTCATTCTCCAGGATTTCATACATTCCCGTGGCAATGACCAGATTGCACTGGTCGTAGCGGCTGTTGGTCTTCTGCACAAAAGTATTGGTGAATTCCAGATATTTGTCTCTGGCCTTCTCCACCGTATCTTCCTTCAGCACTCCCACGAAATGATCCGAAGTTACACGACAGAACAGTACGCCGTTCTGGCACTTTTCCTGCAAGGCTATCGCAAAATCATGCAGGATCCTATCTCCCACTTCATAACCGTACATTTCGTTCACATACTGGAAATTTGAAAAATCAGATGACACAAAAAACAATCCTGATTTCCCGTGGGCAGCCATATAGGCCTCCAGCTTATCCACAAACTTGTTATATATCGGCAGTCCGGTCAGAGCATCATAATTCAGTTTCCGGTTCAGCTCACGCTGATCCTTCTCCGCATTCTTCAGCGTGCGCAGTCGGTTAAAAATCTGGTGAGAAATTCTGCACAGTGCATTTTTCTCCTCCTGCCAGCTTCTGTCTGTGTGGCGATTTGAGAAAATAACGCTGGCCTTTAATCCCTTAGCGGCCGTGGACATTACAATCATCACGGACTCCGCCTCTTCCTTGTAGACATCCGGAGTCTCTGACTGCCGGTAGATCACAGCACCGGATTCATCGGCCTTTTTCCGGATCCTGTCCCATTCGAACACGCCGGGATTCAGGATTCTTCTGGCAAAATCTTTCTTCTCTTCACGATTCCATTGATAACGGATTGTTGGTCCAGCCTCGTTGACTTCCACACAGATCATGTCATCAATTCCAAAAAAGCTACAGGTCCGCTCACAGATCACCTTTAGTGCACTGGTCAGATTCGGCACATTTTCCAACAGATCCATGCAAAATAATACCAAATCTTCCGCACTCTCAAACTGTGCCTCTTTATGGGTAATCTCGTCCTCCTTGTTCTCTTCACTGTCCAGATAACTCTTGCCGGGCAATGCCACACCTTCCTTGACATCCAGCAGGTAATAAGCACCCTTTCCTTTGCTCTTTACCTGATACAGGGCTGCATCTGCCCACTGGAACAACAGATTGTAATCCGTCACCGTGCCGTCTGTCACCGCCGCACCCAGGCTACAGGAAATGTGCAGCCCTGTCTTGTCATCATCATAACGGTCAGACATGCAGCGGTTCAGCTGTTTTAATTTCTCCTCCAGCTGTTCTCTGTCCATGTCCTCCACATAGAAGACAAATTCATCCCCACCGATCCGGCCTTTTAACGCCTCGGGGAAAATATTACTGAGTTCATCCGCAAAGGAACACAATACCGCATCCCCAAACAGATGGCCGTTGGTGTCGTTGATCTTCTTAAAGCTGTCCACATCCTGTACGACCAGATACCCAGTCTGCCCGCGTTTCAGGCTCTGTAGCCTGGCACCGATCTGTTGTTTGATGGTAAAATTGTTCAGCAATCCGGTCAGGGAATCTTTCTGAGATTTTTCCCGCAGTTCCCACTCTTTTTTCTTCTGGTCATCAATGTCACAGACCTTTCCCAGAACCCGCTCCGGTTCTCCCTTTTCATCATAAAAAGTCTGTCCGATGACCTTCACCCACCGGGGCTTCCCCTGCGCATCGGTCTTGCAGAGTTCGATATAAATATCCGGCTTGCCACTGCGCAGTGCTTCTGCCAGCTGTTGTTCTACCGTTTCTGTCCGGTTCCCGGCTTCTTTGAGCAGCTGATCTGTATACCCCTCCGTGATCTGCCGGGAATACAGAATTCCCTCTCCCGGACCGGCATAATACATCTTGTCATTTACAATATCATATTCGAAAATCAGATCTCCGGACATACGGATCACAGCCATCAGCTTTTCCCTCTCCCGGTGCAGTTCTCTGGTGGTCTCATCCAGCTGTCTGTCCACATCCCCTGTCTGTTTTTCCTGCAATGCAACCTCTTTTTTCAATCCCATACATTTTTCTTCCATGCAGACCCTCTTTTGCTTTCTCTATACCTCTTCCACCCGGCTGAAATTCCAGACACGGAGATTGTATTCCACGATCGGCGTATCACAGTAAATACATTTCTTGGCTCCCAGTCCCGGAAGCGGTGCTCCACAGTTCGGACAGTTCAGTCCCAGACCGGCATCCTCCTGATTCTCGATCATATCCTGATCCTGGATATAGACCAGTTCCACGTTATACTTGGCCTGTTCTTTATGCTCTTCACTGCCTCTTATTACTTTTCCGTTCTCTTTTAATGCATGAAAATACTCCACTGCCGTCTGCAGGACAATACTCTGTCTTCCCCTCTGCTTCCGGTACTGGTGGATCTCCGTTCTGTGAATATGGATATTTTCAAAGCTCTCCTTCTGGGACTGGTTCTGTAGCATTTCCAGCCGCAGTCTGAGCTGTTCTTTCAATTCTCTGGTTCCCTCCGACAACAGGGCCGGATTCTGTTTCGTAATACTCTGCAGATAGGAGGTCAGCACATTCTCCGCTCTGCTCTTCATCTCATCATAATGAAATTCCGGGAAATCCCGCATAATGGACGGCATGTACAGGTTGGTTGCGGAAGAGACCGACTTCGGTGTCATTTCCACTTCCTTTTCTCTCTGTTTCATTCCCTCGATCATGGAGTCCGTTCCGAATAACATCCGGGAGGTATCCCGCAGTTTTTTCCTGATGTTGCAATAGGCATAATAAATGATTCCTGCAAGCACCAGAAGTAATACCAATATGACGATAATTGCAATCAGATTTCCGCTCATTTATGTTTCTCTCTGTTTTTCATTCTATTGTAATGTTTGTATAGCATAAGTTCAGGAACGCAGGTGCCAAAGTTGCACCACATAGCTGAACTGTTAACAGTTCAGCGCGCCATTCGCAAAGCCGCACTGTTACAGCAAAGTACAGCAGATGCCAAAAGGCATCCGCTGTACTGCTGTTTTGTAGAAATATTCTGCTGAGTATGTATTATACTCTGTCGTTCTCGTCAAAAGGATCGCCACACTCCGGACAGAACTTGGGGGGATGTGCAGGATCTTCCGGCTCCCAGCCGCACTTGTCGCATTTATAGATCGGTGCGCCGTCCGGCTTCTTTGCTCCGCATTCGGAACAGAACTTGCCCTGGTTTACTGCACCACAGCTGCAGGTCCAACCTGCATCGGAGGGTTTAGGTGCGCCACACTCGGAACAGAATTTGCCCCGGTTATCCGCAGCACCGCAGCTACAGGTCCAGCCTAGTACCGGTGCCTGCATCTTAGGAGCCTGCCCCTGCACAGGTGCTGCCTGTGCCTGCTGCATACCCATACCATTCTGCTGTGCATCCATCTGGTACAGTTGGCCGGCATTAATACCACCTACCATATTCGCCATGTTCATACCGGCAAATGCCATCATAGGTCCTGTGGAAGTATTAGATGCTGCCATCTTCATAGCTTCGGCCTGTGCAGCAGTCATGGTAGCTGCAGCCATTCCGGTATTGCGCAGTACTGCGGTTCTCTGCAGATCAGCAATAGTCTTCGCATCCTCATCGGGAATCTTTGCAGAGTTGATATTGATAGTAACGATCTCGATACCGCGAAGCTTGGTCCACAGATCGGAAAGTTCATCTTTTAAAGCCTCCGTCAGTTCCTCAGTGTGTGCGGGAATCTCACTGGGACGGACGCCTTTTGCGGAGATCTTGGCCAGTGCGGGCTGCAATGCAGTCAACAGTTCTGCCTTCATCTTCGCTACCAGTTCACTTCTGGTGTAGGACTCTGTTACGTTACCACATACATTCTTGTAGAATAACAGAGGATCTACCAGATGGAATGAATATTCACCGTTACAACGTAAAGAAGTATCCAGATCCAGTCCGATATTCTGATCGATCACACGGAAAGGAATGGGGCTTGCAGTACCAAAGAGATTGTTCATGATCTCCTTAATATTAAAAAAGTAGATTCTCTGATCCTTTGCCGCATTACCTCCGAAGGTAAAACGCTTCCCGATATTGGAAAATGTATTCTTAACGCTCTCACCAAGATTTCCGTAGAACAGGCTGGGCTCGGTGGAAGAATCATATACGAATTCACCTGCATCGGCACAGAACTCTACAATTCCGCCCTGATCCACGATGATCATACACTGTCCTTCGTTGACTGCCACGATAGAGCCGTTGGAGATAATGTTCTCCACACCCTTGGTGTTACTGTTACGTCCATTGGTTACACGCTGCTGTCCTTTTACTACCAGCACATCATTGGAAAGGGAATCACAATAGAAATACTCTCTCCACTGGTCAGCCATCATGCTGCTGACTGCATCTTTCGCTGCTCTGATTAAACCCATTACCGCACCTCCGTTTTTATATGAAAAATCTGTTCTTTTTCACATCTCTTATATTTTAGCAAATTTTACACATTCCCTCAACTGCTTTTCGTAAAATATCGTCATTTTTCCTTTACAATGTGTCGTTTTTCTACTAAACTGTGATACTAGAGATGTTTGATTAAACTATAATATAAAAGGGTTGAAAGAAAAATGGGTAAAAAAGCTACAAAAGCCGCTGATAATATGTACTATCTCGCACGTTGCGAAGCCGCTGAGACGAATGCGGACTTCAGCAGCCGGGAAAAAGCCGCCGAACTGGTGGGCATCGACCGTACCAGACTGGCCAGGATCGAACTGGACACCATTGTTCCCTATCCCGAGGAAGTCAAGGCCATGGCCAAGGCCTACAATACACCGGAGCTGAACAATTCCTTCTGTGCCAGGGAATGTCCTCTGGGCCGCAGCAGTGTATCGGAAGTCGACATTGTGGACTTTGACCGGCTGGCATTGAAGGTACTGGGTTCCTTAAAAGATATCGACACCCTGCGGGCTTCCCTGATTGCCATCTCCGAAGACGGCATCATCTCCGAGGATGAGCGCCCGGCATTTCAGGATATTCTGGATTCCCTGGAGAAGATCAGTACCAATGCCAAAGCTTTGAAATTATGGGCCATCAAAAATATACACATCAAGGAGGAGGACGTCTGATCCTCCCCCTTTTTATCCTATTTTATTCTGCTTATCTTGCCGTTGCTTTCTCTGCGAATTCCGTAGTTACCAGTGCCTCGTAAGGTACTCTCTCTTTCAGTACATCCGAATCCTCCAGAATATTCTGCAACAGGTCAAAGGCATCTTTATGGAAGATCAAATCCTCTTTCCAGGTATCCTGTTCCTGATATCTGGCAACAATAGCTGTCAATGTGTCACTTTCGGTCTCGGCAAACTGGGGTGCAATACACTTGGCAATTTCCTCCGCACTATGCTCCTGTACGTAATCCATGCCTTTTTGCAAGGCATCAGTGAATGCCTGAATGGTCTCGGGATTTTTTTCCAGGTAACTCTTCTTTGCTGAGAACGAGGTATAAGGAACATAACCGGATTCTTCACCCAGAGAGGCCACCACATAACCGTCACCCTTTTGTTCCAACAATGTGGCATGCGGCTCGAACTCAATAGTAAAGTCTCCCTGTCCGCCGGAAAAAGCTGCTGCCGTGGAACCGAAGTCAATGCTCTGATCGATGGACAGATCCGTTGTCGGATCCATATTATTTTTCTCCAGAATATATTCAAATACCATCTCCGGCATACCGCCCGCTCTACCGCCCAAGACGGTAGTACCTTTTAACATATCCCACGAAAAATCATCGATGGGTTCTCTCGCCACCAGGAAATTGCCAGCCCGCTGGGTCAGCTGGGCAAAATTCACCACATAATCTTCCGTTCCGCCAGCATAGGTGTAAATGGTGCTCTCGCTGCCCATAAAGCCGATGTCCGCCTCACCGGTCAGTACTGCCGTCATGGTCTTATCCGCGCCAAATCCCGTCACCAGCTCCAGATCGATCCCGGCATCTTCAAAATATCCTTCTTCGATTGCCACATACATCGGTGCATAAAAAATAGAGTGGGCTACCTCATTGAGCACCACTCTGGTCTTCTTTGGTCCGTTCGTCTGCTGTGCGCTGCCGCAGCCCGTAAGTGCAGCCGCTGCAAGCACTACAGACAATACTGCTACCGTTACTTTCCTTCTTTTCATAATCATTCATCCTCCCTGAGATTACATATTTATTCTATGTAACCTCAGGGAAAACGTTCCATATAATTACAGATTTGCCTTGATCTTATCGATCATCTCCTGATACTCCGCATCGGTCAGCAGAGTCTTGCCGGGGTTCATCTCGAAGGTTCCGCCCCACTCGAAGCCGTCCTTGTACTTCGGGCACAGGTGCATATGCAGATGGCAGCCGGTGTCACCGTAAGCGCCGTAGTTTAATTTATCGGGATGGAATGCTGCATGAATAGCTTTGGCTGCATGAGCCACATCCTCGAAGAATAATCTTCTCTCTTCCTCGCTGATGTCCACGATCTCGCTGACATGGTCCTTATATGCCACGATACATCTGCCGGGATGGCTCTGCTCCTTGAACAGGATCAGGCTGCTTACCTTCAGATCACAGATAAAAATACCGAACTTGTCTAACAGTTCTCCTCTCATACAATATCCACAATTTGCGTCTTTCATTTGTTCTCCTATCTGCCCTCTTACGGGGCCTGCCGTCTGCGGCTTAAATTCTTGTCCGGTCTTGCCGGCCAGGATCAGCTATAATGTTATGTTGATCAGTTTACGGATGTTCTCCGGATCATAGTTCAACACCAGTTCCTTCGGAAATTCCAGTTCCCGCATCAGCTGCTCTGCATCATCAAATGCTCCGATGGCAAAGCACATATGGCTGTCCGTTCCCATTATAACAGGCTGATCATACTTCATGCAAGTCTTTAACAGCTCTGTAATATTTTCTCTGCCTCCTTGTCTGGCCGACTGGGGATTCAGGGATGAATTGTTCACTTCCAACACCGCCTGTGCCTGTCTGGCCTCTCGCACCAGTTCGTCATAATCCAACGGAAATCTGCCGTCATCGGGATGCCCAAGTATTTTCACATAAGGATTCTGAAAAGCTCTGACAGATGCCAGTGTATTCTCCTTGCGGCTTCCCGCAGTAAAGGCAAAGGGATGAATGCTGGCAAGGGCATAATCCATTTTCTGCAGATAGCGCTCTTCCAGATCCAGTTCACCGTTTGTACTGCAGATATTTGCTTCTACGCCGCATAGCAGGCGCAGACTTCCATCTGGCTTCGGTATTACCCGGCCGGTGTTCTCTTCTCTGTCATATATTCTGGGAATCACTTTATAATTACTGAAAAAGAAATTATGCGGGCCTCCCGGGGAAGTCGGTCCGTGCTCACTCATTCCCAGGTACTGTAAGCCCATTGCCAATGCAGCATCTATATTCTCCAATAAGGTACTATACGCATGCCCTGCTGCCAGAGTATGCGTATGAAGATCCATGATTGCTTTCATTCTATTGTCCTTTTACTTTCCAAAACGGTCTAATTCTTTTTCTTATGAGCTTCCTTCTCCGGTTCCTGTGCTTTCATCGTATCTGCCAGATCCGCTACCAGCTGTTCCACAATCATCTTCTTCATATAGACATCAAAGCTCAACAGGCAGATCAGGGCAAATTTCTGTAAAAACTCCTGCTCTTCTCCGGTCACTTCGGTAAAGGAATCCTCTGCTCTGCGGAATTTCTCCACAACATCCTTTTTCAGATCCTCCAGCTGTTCCTTCTCCAGCACCACCACTTCCTTGTAGACGCTCTCCAGGTCAAAGACCTGTCCGTTCTGAAAATAGCGGTCAGTAAGGGGCTTAAGCAGCGTCTGGATCTCATTCATGGGAATGATCCCTTTATAATAGTAGATAAAAATAAGAAGCAGCACATGCTCTTTGGAATATTTCTTCTTCACCGGCGGCGGCAGCAGATCATTCTTCGCATAATTGTTGATCATGGTCTTGGTCAGGATGCGGTCTTCGGTCTGGGGCCGCACTGCGGAACGCAGCTTACGATCCATAAAGGTCAGTACCTGATCCATATACAGATCAATATTCGGAATGTCTTCCGACTTGATATATTCTACTTTCTCCAGACTCTGTAAGATCATCTGAAGTAATTCTTCTGTTGTTGCTGCCATAATGTTCCTGCTGTCCTTTCCGTGAGGTAGTTTCCAAAAATATTGACTCGATAACCCGTGCTTCGCACTCTGCTGTCTGCTTCGCAGACGGTTCTCTTGTTAATGCATGCAAGAAAACAAATGCTCGCTCTGCGAGCGCTTGTTTTCTTTTACATTCATTATATAGTATTCAAAACTACATGTCAACAGTTGCACCTTTTCTCTGTTCTCTGAATTTATAAAGATTTTATAACTATTTTGTTTCACTCCTTTACTTTACAACTTTAGTATGCTAAAATACTAATAGTTGCGTTGTATTGATTACAACTATGGAAAGGTGTGTCGATAATGAATAAAAAAATCAAAACGGACGCTGTAGATTCCCTTTTTGATGCGGTGTTGTGTCTGCAGTCCCGTGAGGAATGCTACAGTTTCTTCGAAGATCTGTGTACTGTCAACGAACTGTTGTCTCTGTCCCAACGGTTCGAAGTGGCTGCCATGCTGAAGGACGGCAAGACATACGTTTCCAGTGAGATTTTTAATTAACACAAAATCGGGATTTTGAGTAAAAAAGGGAGTCCGAATGGACCCCCTTTTTCGTGTTATAGTGTACCCTTTTTCTTACTGTTTTCTCTTGCATCGACTGCAATGAAATCTACAATCTCATCGCCGCGCATGCAGGTATACCAGCCGGTATTATTTGCGGTGGAGCAGGAATGATTCGGGATGATTTCAACCTGATCACCGACCTGCAAATCACATGTGCCGTCTGCCTTTACCTTTGCGACCTCCTCGGAAAGCCCGACAATCGTCAGCTCAGGATGCCCGACAACATACCCGAAGCCCTTGATGGCAGAATTTCCGTGCGCCCCCTGATCCAGACCCAGACATTTGGAGCCGGCATCAAAGAGATAGAACCCCTCGGAGGGATGGGAAACAACGGTTGCCAATACGCGTAAGGAGCAAGCATCCTCGCCGCAGGTGCCAAGGGAAATCTGGATGTTATCGAAGAAGGTATAGTTGCCGGGATGGCTTACGTTGAGAGTTTTATCCTTTACGGCAATCTCAAAGGTGGGGGTAGAGCCGGAGGAAATGATCTCGCAGGGGAAGCCTGCCGCAGCCAGAGCATCGGCAGCCCTTTTCATGGTATCCTTTTCCAGCTTAGCAACCTCCTCCAGAGCGGCTCTTGTGGTGCAGCCATAAACCTGTCCGGGATGGGTGGAAATGCCGCGGAATTTCAGATTTTTCAAGGAGGAAAGCGTTTTTACGAAATCCACAACTGCATCTGCTGGCATCCCGAAGCGGTGGAAATCCATATCCACAATGACGGTATAGGAAACGATGACACCTGCTTTTTCCGCTTCACTGTTTAAAATTTCTGCCGCGCGGACAGTATCCAGACGGATAATCAGCTCTGCATCCTTGGCAAAGGGCAGCAGGCGGCGGATATTGACAGGGTTTGCGGTGGGGTAAGCATACATGATATGCTTTGCGCCAAGCTGATAAACCATTTCACATTCATCCAATGTGCCGCAGAGAAAGCCTGTTGCACCTGCGTCCAGCTGCATTTTCGCAAGGGCGGTGCTTTTATGCGTCTTAATCATGGGCCACAGCTGTTTGCCGTTTTCGTTGCAGAGTGCCTGCCAGGATTGGATATTGTGCTCCAGCTTATCCAGATCCAAGAGGATAGCAGGGGTTTGTAATTCGTGTTTTTTCATGGGTATCATACCTCCTTTAAAATCGTGTTTCTATAGAAATACATTACCGAAAAGAAAGCCGTCTGTCAATCGGCAGAATCACGATTGCAGAGGGGCTTTTTCTATGTTAAAGTGAAGAAAAGCCGATGTTTTGTATAGGAAAAATGACGAAAGGGTCTTCGGCGGAGGAAGAAAAAATGAAGTGACGATTTTAATGGATAACCGGATGGCTTCTGTTTATGCGAAGCAGGGGACAGGGGTGGAACAAAACGGAAAAATTTTCGTCTAAGAGAAAAGATAGTCGTAAAAAATGCGAAAGATTAAGGAAATTGAAAGAATTTTTTCCTGAAATTTATGATACAATTATGACAGAGAGGTTTGTCCTTTTGGAGACAACAGAGAACAAGAAGGGGGCAGAAGGTATGAAAAAAACAAAGCAGATTCTAACCTTGGCAACAACAGCAAGCCTGTTGATGGGCAGTATTTCAGTGCCTGCCTATGCGGCAACAACCTTTGTGGATATCAACACGGTGACGTGGTCGGGCTTTAAGCCGTTTCTGAATCAGGCGGCAGAGCTTGGGCTGATGAGCGGCTACGAGGAAAACGGCAAGCGTTACTGCAAGCCGAGAAACAACGTGACCTATTGCGAAGCGGTGCAGCTGATGTATTCCATCATGAAGGCATACACGAAGCAGGATGTCAATGATGCAACGGTGACAAAATGGAAGCCTGTAATCAGCGCGTATAACATCCCGACGTGGGCGTATAAGGCAACGGCATACGGCTTGGAAAATAGTATTCTGACAACGGCGGAGCTGAATAAGCTGCAGGGCGGCACAAAGGCGGCAAACCGCGAGGATGTCGGCGTGATTTTCGGGAAGGCGATGGATACCGTAAAGGGGTATGACGTGAAATCCGGCGCAACACTGGGCTATGCCGATAAGGATGCGATTTCCGCAACGGCAGTGCCCTATCTGGAGCTGCTGTATAGAGTGAATTTGATGGTGGGGGATTCGGATAATAAATTCAATCCCAAGAAGAACATCACCCGTGCGGAGATGGCGGTGCTTTCCGTAAAATCCTATAATAAGCTGGTGGAAAATAAGGGAACGGAAACCAACCGGAAAACCGCAACAGGGACAGTGACCGACTGCAAGACGATGCAGAATGGGGATATTTTCCTGACGATGACGGCAAGCGGTTCCTCTTTGAGCCTGTTTGGGGTGAAAGGAAAGGTAACGGCGAAATATAACGGACAGACGATTGCTCTTTCGGATATCAAAACAGGGGATACTGTGAAGGTAACCTACGAAGGGCAGTATATGAGCAGTATCACGGTGACATATTCCAAGAACGGCATCAAGCAGACAACTGAAAAGAAATATGAGCTGAAGGATATCACCGATTCCAAGATTACGGTCAAGGATGGCTCGACCGAAAAGAAATTTTATCTGGATGATGATGTGGAAATCAGACTGGATGGGAAGAAATCGACCGTCAGCAAGCTTTCCAGAGCCTTGGAGGATACCTCCTATGACGTAACACTGACTCTGGATAAGGATGAATATGTGCTGAAGGTTGTAGCGGTGGTGAATGCAAACAACCCCACTGACGGCACTGTGACGGATGTGGAGGATGACGAGATTACCATCAAATCCGGCAAGAAGGAATATACCTACACTCTGGCAAGCGATGTGGAGGTTACCTATAACGGCAATACGATGAAGTTCAGCAAATTCCAACGGAATTATGATGACAGCAATTTTGTGGTTTCCCTGAAGCTGGATAAGAATAACAGGGTTTCGGAGATTAAGATTACCTCTATGGAGGATGATTACAACGGCACGCTGACCTTCCTCAACAGCAAACGCATTGAATTTACGGCAGGAAGCAAAACATATCAGTATAACCTGAGTGACGATGTGACAGTGAGGATTGACGGCAAGAAGAGCAGTGTTTCTGCCCTGCGGGAAAGCTATCGCGATGGCAAGGCGTACACCGTTTCGGTGGACACCAACAGGGATGACGAGGTAACGGAGCTTCTTGCGGTATCGAAATTCAGCAGTAATAACAAGGGCAAGCTGAGCAAAATCAATAAGAGAGAGCTTACGATTGTAGCGAAGGAAAAGGACTATACCTACGGTTTGGCGGATGATGTGGATGTAACCATCAATGGCAAGAACAGGGATGTTTCCGATTTGATTGACAGCTATAAGGATTACAGCTTCAATGTTACGTTGGGGTTCGATAAGAATGGTGATGTTTGCGAAATTACCGCGGAGATGGCGGACGCGAAGGAAGGCTATCTCAGAGATTTGGTTGAGGATAAGAGAACCATTACCGTTACGGCGGCAGGGCTGAATATCAAGATGGATTTGGCAAGCAGTGTAACAGTGAAATTGGGCGGCGAAAGCATCAGTCTGACGAAGCTGAACAGTGAGCTGGACTATGCCTATGGCGATTCCCAGATTTATGTGGAGCTGGGCTATAACGGCAGCGGTGAGGTAAAAACGATTACGGCGTTCTGGGAGGATGCACGCGGCGAACTGGTATCTGTTGACAGAAGAGCAGATGAAATCGAGGTAAGGATAGACGGCAGCAAAAAGACATTTGAAATCAGCACCCGTGCAGAGTTTGTGTATAAGCTTTCTGCGGCGGCGGATGCGGATGATTATAAGAGAAACCTCAGATATGATGAGGATTTGTATGGACTGCAGGACTTTCTGGATGCCTGCTCGGATGCAAGGGATGACTGCACGGTTGCATTGACGAAGGATTCTAAGGGCAAAATTGTAAGAATCTGTGCAATTGCAGGATAAAAAAGGAATAGAAAAAGGACGAAATTCCGAAAACGGGGTTTCGTCCTTTTTGATTGCAGAAAAGCAAAAGAAAAACCTCCGGTTTTTCTTGGCTTAAAACCGGAGGTCTGAAAGAGGAGCGGAAGGGAGCAACCCTTCCGAGTTGTAAGCGCTTATGATTTATTTATCAAGCTCGGACCAGTCACGAGTTTCACGCAATTCTGTCCACTTTTCATACTGAGAATTTTCTTTGTATTCATAATAGTGGCTGTTGGTTGCTTCCTGTACTGCCAGATAGTACCAAGCGTTGGTATCGGCATTATCTGTCCATTTTGTCATGTTTTCCAGGAGATCCTCGGCTGTCTCAGGTTTGCGGTTGAGCACGCGGTTTACCAGAGACATTGTTTCGGCACGAGTGATTTTGTTCTGAGGACGGAAGGAACCGTCTTCATAGCCGTTTACCCAGCCGTTATTGGCTGCTACAGCGATTTCGTCCTTTGCCCAGTGGCCTGCGATATCGTTGAAGCTTGCGGGTGTTTTATCGCCGTTTACATCGAAACGAGTTGCGATTGCGGCGAATTCGGCACGAGTGATGGATGCGTTGGGGCGGAAGGTAGCATCGGGATAACCGGAAATGATACCCATCGCGCTCAGTGTGGATACTGCACTGCAGTACCAAGCATCGTTGCTTACATCTGTGAATTTATTCTGACGAGTGTAGTTTGCATCACGAACGTCATCCTCAAGCAGGCGGAAGAAGATTGCCGCAACCTCTGCACGGGTGATGGAGTTCTGAGGTCTTACCTCGCCGTTGCCGTAGCCAACGATGTATGCGAAGTGGTCTGTGTTATTCAGACCCAGTGCATCATCATCCTTGATTTCTACGGTAGGTTTTTCCTCTTTTTTGCCGTCGCCATTACCACCGTCGCTGGAGGAATGGTGACGCTTGTAGGTGTAAATATTGTGGAATGTGATTGTTGTGCCTTCTACGGGTTCTAGTTTAGGATGATCATTCTCACTATCCTTCTCTTTTGCAATCCGGATATTGGATACTTCATTATTTTCATTTGTGTCAAATGTGTCAAATGTGAGGAAGTATTTTGTGGTGTCATAGGTTACCTTGGAAAGGTTGCCCTCAACCTCGGAGATCCAGACTGCGTAGTATGTGGAGGGTTCTAATACATCAGCCACACCTTCACCTGCGGAGAAGTTGAAGGCTCTTGTTTCGCCTGTTTTCAGATTAACCGTACCGGTGAAGGTTTTTGCATTGTCTGTACCCGGAGTATTTGTGTTGTTGTCGCTAGATTCATCTACTTCAGCCGCGTAGGAATTTATTTTTGGATGAACAGGCATAACCTTTGCGATTGCAGTGAAGGTTCCTTCTGTGCTGTAGCCGTGCTGCGATTTGAATTCTTTCCAAACCAGAGTGTTCAGAACACCTGTGATGGTCTTGATTTCGGATGGTGTGAAGTTCCAAGAACCTGTCAGAGCAATGAGAACAGTATTTCCATCAGGGGAAGTAGTTATTTTCTCTGCCCAACCGGAGAATGTCCAAGAACCTGCAATATTGCCTTTAGGAGCGTTGGAAGTGGATGCACTTGTAAAGGTCTTATCCATATCTGCTTTAGCGGCATCTACAGAGTTGTAAGCTGTATCAGCAGGTTTTCTGGAAACAACATCGGAAGGAACATCGTTACCCCAATTGTAAGTAACATTGACAACCTTTTCTACGAAAGTCCATCTACCTGTGAAGGTGATAACTTCTGTGTTTTCTTCCGTAGTAGAAGCTACAGGGTCGGAAGGAGCCCAACCGGAGAATGTCCAAAGACCTTCTTTACCGTCTTTTTGAGCGGTGGAAGTGGATGTACTTGTAAAGGTCTTATCCATCGCATTTTGGGCTTCTTCTTCGGATTCATAGGAGTTGCTGTCTTTAGGAAGGGTAACATTTTTGGGAACATCGTCGTTGCCACCCCATTCGTAAACAACCTTGTACTTCTTGCTATCAAAAGTCCAGCTACCTGTGAAGGTGATTGTTGTTAAAGTACCTTCGGCATTAGTTACTGCGGTGCCGTTATCCCAACCGCTGAAAGTATAGACACCATCGTCGGTTTTGTGGGTAGAGCCGTTTGCATATAACCTGTACGTTTCGCTATTGAGAATACTGTCTTTAGAATTATATTTACTAATATCTGTAGGAGCTGTTAAATCAGAAGGATTGCCAGTCCAGTTATAAACCGCCTGATATTTTCTTTCTTCGAATGTCCAAGTACCTTCGAAGTAGATGGTTGTTATATTGGTTTCCGCATCCTTTTGTTCATTAACCTTGTTCCAACCAGTGAAGGTGTAAACACCGTTTTCGGTTATATAATTCCCGGCTTCATACGTAGAATCCTTATGATTGAGAGCATCTTCTTCGGATGTATATTTGGTATCATCACTAGGAAGTATTACAGGTTTGTTGTCTAAGCTAGTAGGAATCTGGTTGCCAGTCCATTTGTAATTCAGATTCCATACAGGAGTGGGAGTGAATTTCCAAGTGCCTGTCAGAGTAATGAGAACAGTGCTTCCATCATCGGAAGTAGTTCTTGTTTCAGTCCAACCAGAGAATTTCCAGAGACCTTCTGTACCGCCTTTTTGAGCGGTGGAAGTGGTGCTAGCATTGAAGTTTGTCTTGGCTTTTTCGATTGCAGCGTTAGCATTGGCTTCTGTGCTGTATGTATTGTCTACAGGTTTCTGTTCAACAAAATCTGTGGGAACACCGTCGCCGCCATCCCATTCGTAAACAACCCTATAGGTTGTATCAGGCTTCGGAGTAAAGTCCCAAGTACCTGTGAAGGTAATGGGAGTAACTATTTCATCTCCGCTATAATCGGTTGTGCCTACATTTTCTGTCCAACCGCTAAAGGTGTATGTACCATCGGTGGTTGTGTGCGTATAGCCCTGTTTAAAGTTTGTATCCATCGCGTCTATGGCTTTTCTTTCGGAGTCATAGGGGGTGTTGTCTGTAGGAAGGGTAACACCTTCGGGAGCATTGCTGCCCCAATTGTAGTTGACTGTGTAAACCTTCTCTTTCGGTGCCCACTGTGCAACTAAGGTGATATCCTTTTTGGAGGCTGGAACTTTGTCCCCTTGGTTGTAAGTTACACCCTTATACTTCCAACCTGTGAATCTATAATTCTGGGAGGTGGGTTTCTGACCTCGAACAGTGTAATCATCTAAGAAGTAGGTGCTTTCTTTAGGAGGTGTAAATTCTTCATTTTCGGGAAGGTTACCTCTTGTATAAGTTACTCTGTAGACATCGATTGTACCATCGATATGCCAAGACCACTTCGTCCCTGTTTCGGGAAAACCTTCTGCACCCTTACGAGGTTTCAAGCCGGACCAATTACCTTTGACATATTTGTTGACATCCGCACCGGTTGTAGCAAGACCGTTTTTTTGTGCACTGCCTTCAGTGTCTTTGGAAGCAAGGTCTACCTCGCCATTGGTTATCCTCGTTTCGATGTCATTGGTAGGAATCTCCCATTTGGGAACTTCACCAGAGTTATATCTTGTGTAGTACAAAGGGTTGCTGCCTGTTGCATCCGTTAGCTTACCAAAGGTAATGTAATATTCGCCTTTGGATGCATCGCCATTCCATTCAATAGCCTTCGCTCTGCCGTTGATGTAGAGTGCTGCATTTTTATCAAGATTTTTACCGTTGTGTTTAAAGCAACCATAAACATACACGTGGTAAGACTGTCATGCATAAATCTCCATTGGTACGGGAGCACCAAGCATGGCTGTCAGTCCTGCGAGTTCAGCCGCAGATACTTCATTTGTCAAGTCCTTGGTGATTTTCTCGTCTGTGGAGTTTTCTACAGCCCCTACTTGCGCAGGAGTGCCTTCTGTTGTTTTATCTTCCACAGGAGATTCCTTTACAGGCTCCGCTGTGGGAGTATCCTTTGCAGGCTCCTCAGTGGGAGTATCCTTTACAGGCTCCTCTGCGGGAGTATCCTTTGCAGGCTCCTCTGCGGGAGTATCCTTTGCAGGCTCCTCTGTGGGAGTATTCTTTGTTTCTGCTGCCGGAGAGGAATCATATCCCTCTACGGAAACATCTGTACCGCCCTCGGAACTGGGACAGTAGGCTGTAACAGCAGGTTCTGTGTTTCCGCTGCTTTCAGTGGGTGGTTCGGCAAACGCATTCGCCGGCATCAACGCAATTATCATTACGGCAGCCAAGAGCCAGGACAGAAAGCGTTTGCCTGATTTCTTTTTCATCATAAAAAATCCTCCTTCTTTGTTCTTGTGAGACCCGAAGAAGGAGGATACGATATGTCTTTTGGCAACCGGCTGCCGTGCGAAGAAAAATTCGGTTAGGCCCTTGGCTTTGCGACACCGGCTTTCGTCGGCTGTGCCTTTGTCTGTACACACGCTCTTTCAACGAGCCGCACAGATAATAATATAATGTATTTATATAGATAAAATACATTGCAAAGTCCTGTTACAATGTATTATATCACAACTTGATAGAATTTCAAGTATTTTTGTGGATTCTCAACATATTTGTATGCAATTATATGCAAGTTTTGTTGAAAAAATCCGGAAAAATGATGACGGCACGGAAAATGGGAACATGCCGCTATCTAAATATAGAAAACTTGTCTGTTTTATAGTGGGAAATGAGTGCTGTTTTTATGCAAAACACCTGAATCGAATATAATCAGCTTAATTCGATTCAATCAAGTGCTTTGCGCAATCCTGTCCATTTTTCATAGGCAGAGTTTTCCTTGCTTGTGTTGTAGTGGCTATTGGTTGCTTCCTGTACCGCCAGATAGTACCATGCGTTTGTGTCTGCGTTATCTGTAAAGGTAGAAATGGTTTTGTTATAGGAAACATATAGCGAAGAAAAGACTTCCTGCTATGTGTTTTTTCTTTATTACATTATTACAATCTGTTATGCTGCGATTGCAAGAGAATCGCTCTGCTGTGCGTAGTGCAAAGGAGATACGCAATCGGACAGGCTGTTTGCGTTCAGTACACGCTCTGTTACAGCGTAGGTCAAATCAATCTGATACCAAGCACCGTCTACGTTTACCTTGTTCCAAGCATGGTAGTTTCTTCCGGCATAGCCCTTCGTCAAAGAGCAAGGGATGCTCTGGCTGCGGCACATAGCTGCAAACAGGGAAGACAGGTCATAGCAGATGCCCTTGCTGCTGCTCAGCGTAGCGCTTGTGTCAGGGATATATTTGCTTACCTTGCCGGATGTGATTTCATCTGCAAGCTTTGTATCGTAGGTGTAATGCCCTGCAATGTAGTTGTAGATTGCGGTTACCTTTTCTGCATCGGTTGCTGCGCCCTTGCAGATTTCAGCCGCCTTTTGGCTGACTGCATCGCCTGCTGCAAACTGCACATCTGCGGTGGGGATAAGGTAGGGAGCATATTCGTTTTTGATTTTTGCATTTACGGTTTCTCTGCTGACAACCTGATAGGTTGTACCGGAAATGTTTTCACATACGGTAATGGTGTATGTGCCATCGCCCTGATCCAGAGAGAATTCGGCAGTCTTGCCGCTAGGGCAGTTTTTATAGGAGGTCTTATTGTCACCGTACTGGATGCCGACCTTCAATTTGGAATCGGAAGCGTAATTTACGGTAACAAAACCATCTTTTGCATGGGAAGTATCAATAGAACCTGTAGAAGCGCTGGCTGTTACCACGCCTGTCATAGACATTAAAATAAAGGCTGCAACAAATGCGCAAACACAAGAAAAAAGCCGTTTCATACGGAATCTCCTTTCGGTAACTGGCTGCCAGCCCTTTTTCAAGGGGTAAGGCCCTATAGCTTTGCGTCGCCACCTTTCGATGGGTTTGCTATTATCGTTTGAGATGCTGTCGACTACGGCTGCATCTTTTACTGATATTGATTGTATTATTTTTATACCTACACTATATACCTTTTTTTGCGGTTGTCAATAGAAAAACGTAAAAAATCTTGAAAAATCGACAAAAACTCGGCGTGCAGAAGGATGGGAGAAAGGGATGGAAGGCACTGCACACAGGGCGCGAAAGGAGTTGTGTATTTTGCATAAAAAATAATGGCGAAAAAGCAGATTCTTTTGCTTTACTTTAGCGTGGCAATGTGATACTATGATGAAGAACAAAGGAGCGACGCTCCGCAGGAATGAAAAAACGATATGAAAAAGGGGACGATAACGTATGAAAAAGTATTTGGCACTGTTTTTGACAATGGTTATGGGTGCGTCTGTTCTGGCAGGTTGCGGCGGCTCTGACAGCGCAAAGACCTTCACTGTAGGCTTCGATGCGGAATATCCTCCTTATGGCTACAGAACAGAGAGTGGCGATTATGCCGGCTTTGATCTGGATCTGGCTGCTGAGGTCTGCGAAAGAAACGGCTGGGAGCTGGTAAAGCAGCCCATCGACTGGGATGCAAAGGATATGGAGCTGAACAGCGGCGCAATCGACTGTATCTGGAACGGCTTCACCATGACAGGCAGAGAGGATGAATACACCTTCTCCAAGCCCTATGTTGACAACAGCATCGTATATGTTGTAAGAGCGGATTCCGATATTCAGACAGAGGCTGATTTGGCAGGCAAGCACGTCATCACACAGGCAGGCTCCTCTGCACTTTCCGCTTTGCAGGATGAATCCAAGGCAGATGTCGTAAATTCCTTCGCATCTCTGGATGAAATCGCAGATTACAACACAGCATTCATGAATCTGGAGGCAGGCACAAATGATGCCATCGCAGTAGATATCGGCGTAGCACAGTATCAGCTGACAACAAAGGCAGATAAATTCAGAATGTTGGAAGAGCCCCTCTCCACAGAGCAGTATGCAATCGGCTTCAAGAAGGGCAATGAAGAACTGAGAGATCAGGTACAGGCAACACTGGATGAAATGGCAGAGGACGGTACTCTGGCAGAAATCGCAGCAAAGTATAAGGATTACAATCTGGATCAGATGCTTTGCCTGGGAAAATAAGAAAGAAACAGTTATGAAAAAAGCTGGGAAAGACGGTGGGAAGGCTCCTGCCGCCTTTCCTGCGTTTTAGGAATTTCTCGGATTCCTGTATTTTACGGTTAAGAAAGGAAATTTACTATGAATTTTGCGATTATTACACAGCAGCTGGTAAGCGGCATGGGTTCCTCCCTGATGATTTTTGTGCTGACACTGCTGTTTTCCATGCCCTTGGGGCTTTTGGTTGCCTTCGGGCGTATGTCAAAAATAAAGCCCTTGCAGGCAGTCATTAAGGTTTTCATTGCCATTCTGCGCGGCACGCCCTTGATGCTGCAGCTTCTGGTGGTGAATTTTGCACCTTATTATCTGTTCCGTATTTCTTTGCCCAGATGGTACCGCTTCGCTGCGATTATCATCGGCTTTTCCATTAACTATGCGGCATATTTTGCGGAAATTTACCGTTCCGGTATCGAATCCATCCCCAAGGGACAATATGAGGCGGCATCCGTTCTGGGGTATAATAAAAACCAGACCTTTTTCCGCATCATTTTCCCGCAGATGGTGAAGCGCGTACTGCCTCCTGTGACGAATGAGGTTATCACACTGGTAAAGGATACCTCTCTTGCGTTCGTACTGGCGTATGAGGAAATGTTCACTGTAGCAAAACAGATTGCATCTGCAAGAACAAGTATTATGCCCCTGTTCGTTGCGGGTGTGTTCTATTTCATCTTCAATGGTGTGGTTGCATTCGCGATGGAACGCATTGAAAAGAAACTGAGCTATTACCATTAAGAAAGGAGGGCATACAATGAATAAGGTATTGGAAATTAAGCACTGCAATAAAAGCTTCGGGGAAAACGAAGTGCTGAAGGATATTTCTCTGTCTGTAACAGAAGGACAGGTTGTGTCTATCATTGGGCCTTCCGGCTCTGGGAAATCCACCCTTCTGCGCTGCGCAACCATGTTGGAAACCATGGACGGCGGCGATCTGATTTATCTGGGAGACTATGCCGCAAAGGCGGACGCACAGGGCAAGGCGGTTTATGCCGCAAAGGAAACCCTGCAGGGCATCAAAAAGCATTTCGGTCTGGTGTTCCAGAATTTTAATCTGTTTCCCCATTATTCCGTCATGAAAAATATCACCGAACCGCCGATTTTGATCGGCAGGCGCAAAAAAGAGGAAATTTATGCCGAGGCAAGGGAGCTGCTGAAAAAAATGGGACTGGCGGACAAGGAAAACGCTTATCCCTGTGAGCTTTCGGGCGGACAGCAGCAGCGTGTTTCTATTGCGCGTGCATTGGCGATGAAGCCGAAAATTCTTTTCTTTGACGAGCCGACCGCTTCGGGTACGTTGTTGCCGTGCGGCGTGAGCGCGTTGTTCTTCGATCATCATGCGGTGACGAGCACTGTTCCGCTGCCTACGGGCGAAGCCGACGCCATCGCGCTGGCTTGGAACGGGACCCAGCTCGTGTCCAAGCCCGAGTGGGATAGCAGCAAAAGCGACCCGTGCGCCTACTGCATCGAGGCGGTCAAGGGAAAGAAGATCACGATCAAGGCGAACCTCACGTGCTCCGACCCTTCATTGACTTCCGTGAAAGTGCGTGCCGTCGACAAGAGCCGATCGACGTTGCTCGGCGATTCCGACGAGATCGCGGTGACGTTCAGATACGGGCGGGCCTCGGGCGCGACTTTGGCGTTTCCTCGTCACGCGCTGGCAAACAAGGGCGTGGGCAAGCACGAGCTGCAGCTGGAGTGGCAGTGCTACTATCAGGGCGGATGGAAGAAGATGTCCACTACGAAGCATGTAATGTATACGTTGCTGTCGTACCCGAACGAACCGTGGCTCAGCCGCAACGGATCCTCCCAGTATCCGTGGGTTTCGCTGCTCGAAAAGGCCTGCTCTTGGGCGTCGGGGAAGAAGA
>OHAI01000715.1_pt1 | contig 26301 bp, 25 predicted proteins | sample 1577091 | NCBI WGS metagenome assembly OHAI01 (sample SAMEA3541548, study PRJEB24748) | human gut metagenome | biome: human gut; feature: human-associated habitat; material: faeces | place: China | collected 2012
TCAGGCATCTGCGTACGGACATCGCAGAGAAGAGGTCCTGCACAATATGGGAATGCCTGCAGTGCCTTTTTCAGGAAATAATTTGTTTTTCCGTTGATAGAATCTTGTACATCACCTACATATAAAAAACTGTAGCTATCCTGAGTCGGCAGATTATGAGTCTGGAAGTGGTACCATGGAGAATATTTCCCATTACTGCATACGCGATAGCTGTAAGAATGAGATGGCTTTAAGGAACGTAGTCTGGCTACGTAATAAGCTGCCTTTCCACTACGGGATTGGAAGACTTCGCCTGTTGCATCAATATGTAAGGTATCTTTAGCGAAGGTGTCAGCCAGTTCTACATGAGAAGGATATACAATGGAATCATACTGCCAGCTGATGTTGCGCGACAAGGGATTCTCGTCTCCGAAAGTCAGCAGGATTCTTCCTGGCTCTCTTAAGGGACTATAAGCTGCTTCTGGGGGATTACCGAACCACGCATTCCATCGGGAATTTATCCAGCAGGCCAGGGCAATTAGAATAATTGCTGTGACACTTAGTTTGATGATGTTTTTTTTCTTCATGTATCTAAAGATTTATGTAGTGAAGTTGCAAAGATATAAATAAACTGGTATTTCTATGGGTTTGCAAAAATATAACTAACTTTACCGCCCTAAAAACTAAATGGATATGAAGAATAAGACACTTTTTTCGAATGTGCTTTCGTTGGTCTGGAACTTATTGCTCGTCTATGTGTGCTATTTTATCTGCCGCTTGACATTCTTGCTGACAAACTGGAATTTGTTTAGTGAACAGTTTGAATGGGGATATATGTGCCGTTTGTTTGGTGCCGGCACCATTTTTGATACAACGGCCATTCTTTATAGTAATGCTTTGTTTATTCTTCTGTTTCTGTTCCCTTTCCATTGGAAGGAGCGGGAAGGCTTTTACCGGGTGATACGGTGGGTATTTGTGATTGTGAATACTTTTTTCTTGCTTTCCAATCTGGTGGATTGCGTATATTTCCATTTCTCCGGACGGCGCACCACCACGTCTGTGTTTCAGGAGTTCAGCCATGAAGCTGGAGGTAACCTGACATCCATCATTTTAAAAGAATTTGCGGCAAACTGGTACTTAGTGTTGTTAGCTGCGGCCCTTTGCTATTTTCTTTACCGGATGTATCGTGCTCCGCGCCCGCAGCTGTCTGGGAATAAATGGGGGTATTATACGGTACAGACGCTGGCATTGGTGGCAGCTATTCCGTTTGTCGTGTTTGGTATGCGAGGAGGAATGACAGCGGCCACTCGTCCGATAACCATCAGTAATGCCAATCAGTATGCCGACAGGCCGGTGGATGCCTGTCTGGTATTGAATACTCCTTTTTCTTTGTTCCGCACATTAGGAAAAACGGCATTTGTGATTCCTCAATATCTGACAGATGCGGAAGCGGAAAAAGTTTACAATCCTCTTCATGTTCCGGCTGATTCCGTACAGTTCCGTCCGATGAATGTGGTGGTGCTGATTGTAGAAAGCTTCAGCAAAGAATTTGTCGGTAGCTTTAATCTACATCTCGATAACGGAACCTATAAAGGCTATACTCCTTTTCTGGATTCTTTATTGACTAAAGGACTGACCTTTGAATATTCTTACAGTAATGGCCGGAAGAGTATTGATGGTATGCCGTCTGTGTTGTCTTCCATTCCAAGCTTTGTAGAGCCGTTTTTTCTGACTCCTGCTTCACTGAATGATGTATCCAGTCTGGCACGTGAGTTAAAGCATAAGGGGTACTATTCGGCTTTCTTCCATGGGGCCATGAACGGTTCAATGGGTTTTCAAGCTTTTGCCAATTCTGTAGGTTTTGACAGCTACTGGGGACGCACGGAATATAATGAGGATCCGGCCTTTCATGGAGATGATGATTTTGATGGTACATGGGCTATATGGGATGAAGAGTTCTTGCAGTTCTATTGCAAGCGAATGACGGAGTTTAAAGAGCCTTTTATTACTTCTGTCTTTACGGCTACTTCGCATAATCCGTATGCACTACCTGAACGTTATAAGAATGTATTTCCTAAAGGAACTCATCCGATACATGAATGTATCGGTTATACAGATAACGCCTTGCGTCAGTTCTTTGCAACAGCTTCTCGTCAGCCTTGGTTTAAGAATACGCTTTTTGTATTGACGGCCGACCATGCCAGTATGAACGAACATCCGGAGTATGTGACGGATCTCGGTGCTTACAAGGTTCCAATCTTATTTTATGCTCCCGGTTTGCCGGAGCTGAAAGGCCGGAACACAGAAATGATTGTGGAGCAAATCGATATTATGCCTACGGTACTAGGCATACTTGGGTATGACCGTCCTTATATAGGCTTCGGGCAGGATGCACTTCATACGCCAGTGACTGAAAAATTTGCGGTGAACTATATTAATGGCAGCGGCATCTACCAGTTCCTGAAAGGTGATTACTTGATTCAGTTCGACGGAGAAAAAGTGATTCATGCCTATCGTTTCCGTACAGACGTACTGATGAAGGACGATGTGAAAGACAGCATGCCGCAAGAAGTGCGGAAAGAAATGGAAACCCAGTTGAAGTCAATTATCCAGCAGTACATGCAGCGGATGAACAACAATGAGCTGGTTTATAGGGAATAACTCAGAATAGCATATAAAAAGTAAACCGGACTTTTACGAGGCGAGAACCTCTGAAAGTCCGGTTTACTTTTTATATAAAGAATGAATTAGTTCTTGTTGGCACGTTTACGTTCCGTTTCGTCCAGAATGACTTTACGCATACGCATGCTCTTCGGAGTTACTTCCACGTATTCATCTTCCTTGATGTATTCCAGTGCTTCTTCCAGTGAGAAGATAACCGGCGGAATGATACGGGCCTTGTCGTCAGAACCAGAAGCACGCATGTTGGTCAGCTTCTTTGATTTGGTTACGTTAATCACCAGGTCGTTTTCATGAACGTGTTCACCTACCACCTGTCCGGCATATACTTCGTCTTGCGGATAGATAAAGAACTTACCGCGATCCTGCAGCTTGTCGATGGCGTAAGCAAAGGCAGTTCCTGATTCCATGGCAATCATTGAACCGTTGGTACGGCGAGGAATGTCGCCCTTGAACGGCTGGTATTCCTTGAAACGGTGAGCCATGATGGCTTCTCCCTGAGAAGCAGTCAGCACGTTGGTACGCAGACCGATGATACCGCGTGACGGCATGTCGAATTCAATGTTTACACGGTCGCCCTGAGTTTCCATGGATACCATTTCACCTTTACGGCGGGTTACCATATCAATCATCTTGCTGGCAAATTCTTCGGGCACGCTGATGGTCAGTTCTTCAATCGGTTCGCATTTCACACCGTCGATTTCCTTGAAGATAACCTGCGGCTGTCCTACCTGAAGTTCGTAGCCTTCACGACGCATAGTTTCAATCAATACAGACAAGTGAAGCACACCACGTCCGGAAACAATCCATTTTCCGTCTTCGTTTTCCGTCTTGCGTACGCGCAGCGCCAGGTTCTTGTCCAACTCTTTCATCAGACGGTCGTGGATGTGACGTGAAGTCACGTATTTTCCTTCCTTACCGAAGAACGGAGAGTCGTTGATGGTGAACAGCATGCTCATGGTCGGTTCGTCGATGGCGATAGGTGGCAGCGGTTCCGGATTTTCGAAGTCGCAGATGGTATCACCGATTTCGAAGCCTTCCACACCGATGATGGCACAGATGTCGCCAGAAGATACAGATTCTACTTTCTTGCGGCCCAGACCTTCGAAGGTATGTACTTCCTTGATTTTTGATTTCACCATGGTGCCGTCGCGTTTGGCAAGGGTGATGTTCATGCCTTCTTTCAGTGTACCTCTGTGCACGCGGCCCACGGCGATACGTCCGGTGTAAGAAGAATAGTCAAGTGAAGTAATCAGCATCTGCGGAGTTCCTTCCAGCTGTTTCGGAGCCGGAATGTATTTTACGATGGCATCCAGCAGCGGAGTGATGGTGCCGGTCGGGGTTTTCCAGTCTTCACCCATCCAGTTGTTCTTGGCAGAACCGTAGATTACAGGGAAGTCCAGCTGGTCTTCTGTGGCGTTGAGGCTGAACATCAGGTCGAACACCATTTCATATACTTCTTCCGGACGGCAGTTCGGTTTGTCTACCTTGTTTACCACTACGATAGGTTTCAATCCAATCTGCAGGGCTTTCTGAAGCACGAAGCGGGTCTGCGGCATCGGACCTTCAAAAGCGTCCACCAGCAGAATACATCCGTCGGCCATGTTCAAGACACGTTCCACTTCTCCACCGAAGTCGGCGTGTCCCGGAGTATCGATAATGTTGATTTTTGTACCGTTGTAATTGATGGATACGTTTTTAGAAAGAATGGTTATACCTCTTTCACGCTCCAGGTCGTTGTTATCCAAAACCAGTTCACCGTTGGTCTGGTCGTTGCGGAACAGGTGTCCCGCCAGCATCATCTTGTCCACCAGAGTTGTTTTTCCGTGGTCAACGTGAGCAATAATGGCAATGTTTCTAATGTCTTGCATACTATACCTATATATAATTGTGTGCAAAATTACTGTTTTTCAGCGAAAGGCGGGTATTTTATGCAGGGTTTTTATATTTTTTGGCGGAAACTGGACTGCAGATGCCGGTCTTCATGGGGAAGAAACTTCCGTCAGGGCTTTCAAAGGAATTCTTCTTCCGGGTATGAAAAAAAGATGTAAAACGCTTGTAGTCTGAAAGATTATGCTTACCTTTGCATCCGCAAATCAAATTTATACATTTTAATAAATAGTCAAATTATGTATTTAGACGCAGCTAAAAAACAAGAAATCTTTGGAAAGTACGGAAAGTCTAACACTGATACTGGCTCACCTGAAGCGCAGATAGCATTGTTTTCATACCGTATTTCTCACCTGACTGAGCACATGAAGCTCAACAGAAAAGATTATAGCACTGAAAGAGCTTTGACAACTTTGGTAGGTAAGCGTCGTTCTTTGCTGAACTACCTGAAGAGCCGTGATATCGAAAGATACCGTGCTATTGTTAAAGAACTTGGTCTTCGTAAGTAATCCGTTACTTGCTGCAGGCAAAAAAATAAGCCGCTTTTCCTTCAAGGGAGAGCGGCTTATTTTTTGTACCCTCGTCGGGTACAAAACCCTAATTTTTTATGAAAACAAAGCAATACAAGTGAAAAATAATTGATTGAAAATCAGTATATAACAAAACTTGTATATTTCATTTGCTTTCATAAAAAAGGACTTGTTTTGTCGCTTTTGGCTACCCTTTGGCTACCCTGAATAAAATAAATAGCTATATTTGCAAACAAAGGAAAATAAAAGCAGTAAAACTATGGCGGCAAAAAAAGAAATAAGGTCTGACAATACTTACATGATAAGCACAGACGACACGGATAACCCAAAGTTAGGAGCAAAAATTTTATCTGATGGTAGAGAGAGCTTATTCCTTGATTATTATTTGGGTTATAAGATGGTGTATAATGAGGCAAAAGATAAAGAGGTTGCCAAAAAGGAGCGTAAAAGAGAATCTTTAAAACTTTACTTATGGCAAGCTCCCAGAACACCACTTGAAAGACAACAAAATAAAGAAACGCTTGAACTTGCAAAAGGAATAAGGTTTGAGCGTGAACAGGAACTCAAAGATGGTAAGTTAGGTTACAGGCTAAAAGCTAAAGAGATTAATTTCTTTGATTTTATACAGGCTTACTATGAGGAATACACAAAAGCAGATAAACGTATGATTAAAGCCGCTGTGAAGCGTTTTACCGATTTTATAGCTTTGGAATATCCACTATATAAAAATAACATATCTCCAGAAAGAGTGAGCCATGATATGATGGAGCAGTTTGTGGAATATTTGCAAGGAACCAGCAAAGGTGAGGGAGCTTTGACGCATTGGAAGCGGTGGAAAAAGATAGTCAAAGCAGCTGTAAAGAAAGATATTTTAAGAAAAGACCCATGTGAGGATATTGTCTGTAAAGCTGATGAGGATGCTTTAAAGAAAGATATTTTGTCGATAGAGGAAATGCAGCAGCTTATAGGTACGACCTATAAAGAGCAAAACATGGAAACCAGACGGGCATTTATTTTTACGTTATACACAGGAATCCGTTTCTGTGACATTAAGGATTTGACTTTTGGAAATGTAGACTATTCTAATAAAATTCTTTCATTCAATCAGAAAAAGACACAGGGCCATAGCAGTAAAAGCTATGTATCTATTCCTTTGAATGATGGCTTGCTTTCGTTTATAGGGGAAGCCTCAACAGATAGTCCAGATGAAAAGATTTTTAAGTTGCCGAGCCAGACGATGTGTTTAAAGGCGTTGAGGCATTGGACGGCAAAGGCTGGAATTAAAAAACACATTACATGGCATTGTGGACGACATTCATTTGCTGTGAATATTCTTAATAATGGGGCAAATATAAAGACGGTTGCAAGTCTGTTAGGCCATAGCAGCATACAACACACTGAAAAATACACCAGAGCAGTGGACAGCCTTAAACAGGCTGCAATAAATAGTTTACCAGAACTTAAATTGTAACATTATGATAACAAATGAAATACTATCTCACGATATAGAGTTTTTACTTGATACTCTTAATAGATTAAATGAAGGAACTGTAAAACCAGAGTTGGTAAGACGAGTGATAGAAGATATAGGCAAAGAATCAGAAAGACCACCTGTTACTATTATTAGAGGTCTACCAGAGCCTGAAGTTTCCACTAATTTAATAGAAGAGAGAAAGCGGCTACTCGGTGAAGTCTATATAAAATTAGCAGAGATAAGAAGTAATAAATTGGCAGAATATAGAAGAAAGGAACAAAATATAAATACTTTAGGTTTACCGACAGAATTAAACACAGATAGAGCAAAGAAATATTTTTCCTTAGCTATCAATGAAGGATTTATAAGCTACTCAAATGGAGCGTATAAATCAAACTTTAGGACAAAAGCGTTATTAGCTTATTTCTTAGAACTTGTATTCTGTTATAATGATAATGGTTGTGATAATGGAGCGGTTTTTCCAGACAAGGCATTAAATATTTTATTTAGTGAAAGCAGATTAGGAAAAGCCAGAACACAGCTCACAAATAATAAAAATGGAGATGGAAAACCAAAAGGATATGAAATGGTAGATAAATTATTTCAATAATAAAATTACCACAATAGCATAGTGCTTTTTAGTGACACCAATAGGAACACTTTAAAGCACTATTTTTTGTTTCCCTTAGCCTATACCTTTGCCCTTAGAAACCTGTAAGTAGTGCAAGACTAACAGGTAAGGCAAAGATGGGGCAGCCTTGCACCTGTACCCCAGAAGCCAAATAAATAAAATATAAAAATATGGCAGAGGATTTAAAACAGGTTGCCGATATGGTGACAGCAAACACTATTTTTTGCACAAAAGAAGTATTAACAAGTGATGAGGCTGCAAAGTATATGGGTATTTCTAAAAGCTACTTGTATAAACTTACTATGAAACAACTGATACCACATTTTAAGCCTTTGGGTAAGATGTGCTATTTCAATCGTCTGGAATTGGAGCAATGGCTGCAAAGCAATAGAGTAGCGACGGAAGCGGAGATAAGCCAGAAAGCACAATCATTTTGCATGAAAGGAGGTATCAGATGAGAATCCCAGTTATACGCTATTATGCAGGAATGACATTTGATAATAATAGTAAGAAAACTCCAAAGTACATTATAACAAAGGAGGCTGGATATTATGAGCCTATGGAGCAAATAAGAGGCAGAAATGGGCTTGTTTCAATGTATCTGATGGAAAAGCTGAAAGAGGGGGCAAATGTACCGTCTATGAGATTGCAAGCTAAAAACAGCCTAAACTTTACAGGATTGAAAGATTATTTTGTAGATGGCAAGTTAAGCGGTTTTGCATACGGTTATCCTTTGGCCGATGAGTATTACAGCAGCAAGAAAATAGAAAATCCCTTTTATGAATATCGTAATGACGGTTTTCTGTTTATCGTACACCAAGACCAGACAGCAGCCACGGCACCGGAGCAGATAAGACCTGCGTTTATAGAACTTATAGTTTTGGATGGTGCAAAGGTATTGATACCTTCTTATTGCAAACAATTAATGATGGGCGGTTTTGACGAGGCTATCAATCAGTTAAGGGAACAGGCTAAAGCCTTATAATAATATGTAGTTTGTGGGCAAAATTTGGTAACAATGTACGATAAAGTAAAAATATGGGCAACCAGAACCAGAGCAACCCCAGATATAGGAAAGTTTCTGGATAATGCTAAAGACCAGATAGACCATGCAACAGGTGAAGTAATAACCTTTGGCAGTCTGGAGGGTTTAAAGGTTTCAATCTTTACAAGCGGTATTTCAATAATCGGTAGTTTGTCAAAATACCTGTATCCAAACAATATTTATCCGCTTGACAGGCACAGCACAGCGGAAGCGGTGGAAAAGCTATCTGATAACTTGCATTTGACTATCTCAGATGCAAAGATAACAGGTTTAGAGTTTGGAACTCAGTTTGTGATGAGGCATAAGCCGGAGGAATATTTGAGGAAATTGGGAGATATGCCACGATTGCAAAGGTATCATTTTGAAGTTGGAACGCTTTACTATAAACCCAAAGGAAAACAGCAGCTTAAAGTGTTTGCGTTCTATGATAAGAAAGCGGATGCAGCAGTTAAGGGAATGACTTTGCCGGACGGCTTTAGTGATGCTAACTTATTGAAATATGAAATGAGGTATAACCAGAGATTGCCCCAGCAGTTAGGAGTGCCAGAAGTTACAGCCTCAACATTATCAGAAAAAGAGTTTTATCGGCAAATGGTAAAACGATACCAAGACAGCTATTTTTCCATCTCAAAACAAAAACAAATAAGAACAAATGTTATGAGTGAAATTAAGACCGTTTCAGATGCTTATGATGTGCTGGTTGCAAGGTTGATTTGTCAAAGTGACCAGACGCAAATAACGGCTTTTCTGGAGGAACTGAAAGAAGCCAAGATTTTTGAAGATAGAAAATGCTATACCAGATTGAAAAAGAAAATTCAGGATATAGCAGCAAAAGCGGAAATATCGGTTTCTGATGAACTTGTTAATGAACTTGATAACGAGATTAAGAATGTGGGTGCCTATGTATAGTCTTATAATAAGATGTATTTGTACCCAAATTTTGGTAACAAACTAAAGAAGTAAGAAATAGTATGAGAACAAGAACAGATGCAGTAGTATTCACTACTTTAAAGGATAAAGATATAGTCACGACAGGCAGCAACGGACATATTATGTTAGATGTAACAAAGTTGTTTGACACAGACGGAAGCGAGTTTCTTAAATGTAGAAATGTTGGTGATTATACTTTGGGAGAAATTGAAAAACTGAAATACAAACTTAAAACATTAATTTATGGCAAGGCAGAAGAATGACGGTAGAGGGCGGTTAGGAGGCAGGGCAGCAGGAACACCCAATAAAGTATCTGGAACACTAAGAGAGTGGCTTACTTCATTGATTGATAAAAATCGTGCTCAGATAGAAAAGGACTTGCAAGACCTTGAACCTAAAGAACGCTTGCAGATGATGGAAAAGCTGATGCAGTACGTTATCCCCAAACAGGCAGCCCAACAGGTAAAACTTGATTTTGACAACATGACGGATGAGCAGCTGGAGCAGCTTGTAAATGAAATAACAAAGGAGGTATAAAATGAAAATCAAAGTAACACGACATGAACGTATTGTTTTGTTGAAATGGTTGAGCAAAGGGGAAATTAATACAAGTGACCTAACCCAGCTTAATGATGAGATAGAGGAAAAAGATTTGTGGGTAGAAGCCTTAAAATCACTCACAGACCAATATGAACGAGAAGATAAAGAGAAAGGAGGTAATAAATGAAAATCCCAATTAATCGGCAAATGAAAGTTATCCTGTTAAGATGGTTACAACAGGGTTATATGAATACAGATGATTTGCCGGACTTGAATAAGAGCCGTGATAATTGGTTTCTGGACTTGATGAAACAAGCAGATGCAGAAACGAGGTACACGGCAGACGACTTGAAAAACGTACCTACTGAATTATTAGTGCAAGTAACACAATATATTCAAGATGCAGAATATCAGAGAACACAAACTAAGTAGTATTAATTTTCAAACACAAAATAACATGGAAAAGATTTTAATTAGCAACGACAGCAACAAAGCAACAAGAATGATTAATGAGTTACAGGAAAAATGTAACAAGGTGAACAGAGTCATTCAATCTGTATTTAACTCAAATGACATTCCGCTGACAGCAGAAAATTTTCAGACGGCTGTATTTTACCCACAGATGATTGAAAGCGTATATTATGCAACCTTGAACGAGAAAATAAAGAGTTTTCCACAGGTTTTACAGGTGACGGCAAGACAGGAGGCTGAATATGCAGTAAACAGCATGTTGAAAAAGCTAAATTCCTTTGAATTAACGTACACCGATAAGCAGTATATTATTCTATCAGGAACTACCTGTAAAGTAAATGAGGCTGCAATAAAGGAAAGCTGTAAACGCTATCTTACAGACGCAAAGGAGATAGAAGTTTACAATAATATTCAGGAAGCGGCAAATGCGCTCAATAAATTGTTTAAGGGTGAAATTCCTTTGAATTGGATAAACATATTTAGAGCCGATAACGGCAAATTGATAGTAAATGATGGCTTGAACTTTGATTATTTTGTAAACAGGAAATGACTATGACACGGACAGAACGGAAAAAGGAACTGATGGAAGTATTACAGGATGCACCTGTAAAGATGGCAGAGCGTTTTAAACGTGATTTTGAAAGAATGGCTTTTGAAAGTGATGCAGACTTTAATAATTGGATAGATGATGTATGTTTAGAAATAGACCATGCAGACCACAATGAGAACAGATTTCAATCTACGATAAGCCAAGCGATGAGAGAACGAGCAGAACAGCAGCGGCAGCGAGAGCCACGAAGCAGCGTCATTCACGGTTTAGACGGAAGTCAATACCAAGAACAAACAATAAGAGGTTTGAAGTAAGTAAGATTAGCTAATAAAGAGGGTAGCCGGAAAGGTTACTCTTTTTTTATGCAATATCTGGAGTTAGAAAGTAAAATAATAGGCTTGAATAGTAGGGTAATGTTGCTTTTGGCTACCCTTTGGCTATCTGTTGAATGTAAATTACCTGTAAATCAGCTAGTTGGGTAGTGTTTCCAGTACCCTCGTCGGGAATCGAACCCGAATCTAAAGTTTAGGAAAGTCTTGTTCTAACTCTAATAATCAGTGGATTACAACGGATATTGTGATTTTTGTAGAATATTTGTAGAAATAGTATGATAATTAGGCTTTCTACAAAGAAAATGGAAAACCCCACTTCTACAAAAAGAAGCGAGGTTTTCACTAATGCAACACCGATATAAATTCGGCACTGCAAAGATACAAAAAACGTGCGTACTTCTCAGTATGCACGTTCTGAAATGAAAAAAGTATTCTACAAAAGCTATTTTTTTAGCTCTATATATTCAGTATATGTAATTTTGTTGTGTGGATTTGAATTTACAACTTCCATCTTTATAGCCTTCACTCCAAATCGGAAGAAAAGAAACTTTTTCGGTATCTTATGTATGATATGGTGTAACGTGTCGGCACTTTCTATCTTAGCAGATAATACCCCTTTGTCAATAGTTCCCTTTAAATCTATCCAAGAATCACGCCATCGAAAATTTAAAAGAGTATCAAGCTGGTTGCGATACACTATGCTATCACGTACTTCTGTTTTTATTTCTATTTCCGTTTTAGTGGCTGTTGTTGTAGCTGCCTGAATGCGTTTGAGCTTTATATTCAAATCATCTACTGTTTTGGTAAGATCCTTGTTTTTCTTCTCCAGCTCATTTTTCGTCAGTTCCAGCCTTAAAACAGAAGTAGCGTTTTTCCCTGCTTCTGTTTTGTAGTGTTCCACATCTGAAAGCAATGCTGCTTGATTACTATCCAAGCGATCACGTTCTTTCTTTACGCCATCCAATCGTTTAAACAGAAAGATATTTGTTCCCACGAGTAGAACAAGCGCAATAAACAAAAATTTACGCATAATCTTCTATGTATTTAAGGATTGAATCAACGTGCAACTGGATAATTTTAGCCTTTCCTTCTGGAGATAGCAGAAACTTGCAATCTGTTTCATTATCCATAAAGAAGTTTTCCGTTAAAACAGCCGGGCATGAAGTCTTTTTGAGTATGTAGAAGTTACTTTCCCAATCTCCGTCCCCATCCGACCAATCACCTCTAATTTTCCAAGTTCCTCCAAACATTCTGTTAGCCATATCCCAGAATATTTGCGCCAAATCATCAGCTTTTGTTTTTCCAGGACTGGTATGTATTTCCCATCCCGTACCCTTGCCAGTTCCAGAAGCGTTACAATGAATAGAAACAAGAAGCGTTTTTGTCTTACCATATCGGGCTGCTATCTCGTTTGCTCTTCTGGCTCTTTCAGCCAAAGGTACATCTATATTTTCCTTTACCAACAATTCAGTATCTATACCTTTTGCTCGTAATTGATTATATACGCCTTTGGCAATTTCTCTGGCATATTCCCACTCAAATAACTGTGATCCGTCCGACCACTTCGGAGATCTTTTACCTGGTGTATTTTCTCCGTGTCCGTTGTCTAATAATACTTTCATACGTTTTTATTTTCGTTTTTTTCGCTTAAACATTTGGTAACTCCAGCCGAAGCAAACAAAGCGGTGATAGCACCGACAAATGCCGATAATCCCATAAGATCGGTTTTGATAGACTTGTTTACGATTACTTCATAAACCAAAACAAAACCTACAATAAGCAGAAGGAAGCACCCCATTAAGGTAACAGCTACAAGAAAGAAACTTTTGCTGCTATGTCCTGATCCATTCTTGATAAGCTCTTTCAGGTATTCTGTTACTCTCATAACTTGCGCTCTTTTACTTCTGGAAGGATATACTGAATGTGCATGGCTGCAAAATGAAGTTTTTTCCTGATTGCTTCTTCATCGAAATCATCAGGGATTGATTCTGTAAAATCACAGACCAAAGAACCAACCCAATCATGCGTAGTATCATGTAGCTTTTGTACAACCAAAGACTGAGTGCCATTTGAGGAAAACATAGCCTTTGCACGTGTTCCATCCAAAGAATCTATATCACGAATTAGCATATACTCATTCTTTGCCATAGCTGCTGTGAATTTAGGCAATTCGGACATCTTTATATCCTGCCAATAATCGCTTATTCTGGCAACCCCTTTAGCCGTAACCTCATATAAGATAGTCAAGTAATGATTTTCACCCAATGGATAAGGCTGTATGATATACACCCTATCACAAGATAAGTCGTTCAAAACCTTGTGAATTTCACCATATACACGAGCTGAGTTTTCACTTCTGCGAGTGCTTTTTCTCTCTAATTGTCTTTCAAGCTCTTTAGCCTTAATATCAGCAAGCCTATTATGCTTTAACTGATTGTACGCAAACCAGCCCGTACCCAAAGCTGTTATACACGCAAATAATGCTGCCCAATCCATATTTTATTAAGTTATTGATTAATAACTGCAAATATAGTTTCTTTGGCGTATATATACACCATAAAATATAGAAAATTATATTTTTGAAGCTATTAAGGCTTCCAATTTATTTATTTCATCCCGTACACTCTGCCTTTTCTGGTGAAGCTCTGCTATATCATACGGCATATCAAGCCCGATCAAAGAAGCCTCATAGCATTTCGTTATACGATAATCGCCTATAACGCTGTCATTGCTGGTAAGAGAGGCTTTCAGTTCATCTATTTTGTTCCGAACAAGTTTAGCGTTAAATCTTCGCTCGTATTTATAGCTTATTTTATCTCCAACGTCATAAGGTACAATACGAACACTATAGTATTCAGGACATTGTAATTTAGTATCATCCACAAGCTCTACAGGTTTCCACCCTAAAGCGGACAACTCAGCTTGTTGCTCCTGGATTGACACTATTCTTGTTTCAATCTCTCCAGTTTCTTCATTTTTATACTTCTCATTGTATTCCTCTAAAAATTTAGAAACAAGAGATCCGTTTTCATCTATATAGCCATATTCAACCATAATATTAAAATTTATATCTACTAACTAACCATGCAGATTTTTTTACCCCATTTATATAGCCTATCGTAAAATGGAATATAGCACCTTGACCTTCGCCAATATCGTAATAATCATTTTGGCTGCTATCATCATACAATACATTTCCGTTACGTGGGTAAACCCTCATGTACCCCGTCCACCATTGTTTAAAAAATATAGTTCTGCCAATCACACCATCAGAAGGAAGGTAAACGATCTGCTGATTTCTTGAATATCCAATAACTAAGCTATCTGTTTCAGACAAGTAAACAGAAGAAGAACTTTCTTCTACTGCTTTTCTATGTAAAAACAGACCTGCTGCCATCAAATTTTGGAAGAAGCCACCATAAGCCGGAGCTGTACCACTGTTTGAAGCTCTACCATATACGCCAGCCAAAAAGTTTTCATTATTCCAATTACTTTTATTCACAGTGCCAAATCCAAGCCCTACGATAGCAGCCTTATGTGTATAGCCCAAAACTGCCGAAACAGCTTGTGTTTCCGCATTATTACAAAAGATACCCGTAGGCGACATGTAGGCAACACGGCTGTTGCTTTTACTTCGGGCTTCGATCAAGCCGTTATTCGCATCTATCGTAATTTTAGATCCCTGATATTGGCTTTCTGAATAATCACCACCAGAACGGCTGGATTCTATCAAGATACGAGCCATAGAAGCATCAAGAACTACCTTATTACCGTCCAAGAGTGTAGAAACAATCTTTCCACCACTCATAAACCAATCTCCGATATTAGCACCCTCAGCCAATAGCAAATTGGTTGCTATACTCTCAAACTCAGCACCGAAATCATTCCAATAAGCCGTATCGGTAGGTACATGATTTTGAAAGCCATTTCCGGCATCCACCCTGGCAACATAATAGTGTCCGTTATACTTTACTGCATCTACACGCCTTGAAGTACCATAGTAAACTTTAGAGCCGTTATAGATACCACGATAAACCATAGTCGGACCAGTATCGCCATTTCTACCATCCACGCCATCATAAGGAGTTTGCCGGGCTGGTGTACTCCAGTTCTGTATCAATGAATTTGTTTCACCATTGATTTTTGCTACTGTAAACCATAAGTATTGTAAGTTTCCTACAGTTGGCACGGTTGTACTCCATCCCGAAGGGTTACGGCTCGTTTTACTCAGTGAAGGCGGTGTACTTCTGGAGCCATTAACAGCGTACCGATATTCAAAATAATCTCCGTTGTTTCCAGGATCTCCATCATCCCCCTTATCTCCTTTATTGCCTTTCGCTCCTTCTGCAACAATGATCCAATAAGATGTATTCGTTGGTACATTCCCTCTGCTTGGAGTTTTGCTAACATAGCGATATGTGGAAGTTCCGTTATTTGTTGTATAAGTTACTTCATCACCCCAATAGTAAGTATAAGAGCTACTATAAGTGCCACGAAAACAACCTATAGGGCTTTCATCCCCACTTTCACTTTGTACAATGGATCCTTTCAAACGTAATTTTCTATCACCTTTGGTATTCCAATCAAAATAACTGTCTGAATTTCCTACACGAAAAGCGTTATTCACAAAGTCCATGAAATTTAGCCCATCGCTTGAAACAATTCTGTCTGTAGTTATTCTTCCTGGAAGTATCTCTGTAAATCCGAATAGTTCGACAAAGGAACGATCCTCTTCAAATTCACTGTTTAGAATACCTACAAGGAAATGATAATAACCCTCTACACCTTCCAGCTTGATAGCGTTTTTACTTAAAACGTATGATCCAGTAGTGCCATTTTTATTAGCCTTCACATAGAGATAATACCCTACGGTTTCCGTCAAAGTTGGAGAAGTGTATTTTTCAATATCCCAAAACTTATACTCACTGGCTTTATGCCCAGAAGAAAGTGTATCAATCCCGATAGTCATGTGCTGTAATATTCCACCTGGAGCCGAAAGCACTTTCTTTTTGCTGTCATAGGTAACGAGATATTCTACTTGTGTCGGGTTGGTTTTGTTGTTCACGAAACGGAACTGCAAACTTTCATCGCCAACAAGCAAACTCATTGTTTGTACCGAAATCGGACTGATAGAACCTGAGAAATGCAAAAGAGCGTCATTCAACATTGAAATAGTTTCTTTTGCATCCCTGAAACGTCTTTTTGTAAATTGAATAGAGTTTTTATATTGGTTATCGGTTTTAACCTCGTTACTCTCTATCTTGTTTAATTCGCTTGAAACCGTTACGCCAGTAGTAGTATTGGATAATTCAATAATCGGGCTGTAAGGTCTGTGTATATACTCCTTAATACTGGTAATCCTTATCTTTATACCTTCTGGTATGAATTGCGGATCTTTAAAGAGTATATAACCGCCCAATTTTATTTTGCCACCAATAGAGAGCCAACGCTTTTTGGAATAAATGCTATCCAATTCTCCTTTGAATGTGAATTTTGGATCTTCATTCTCATAAAGATATTTGGCTGCTTCCCTGAACATATCCCAGCTTGCACCTTCTTTCGTTGAGTTATTGCAAATGTACGCATCCGGCAACTGTATTCCGAACACAGCGTATTTATCCCCCAGGTTAGGCTTATATATGTCATTGGGCATAATCTGACCGTCTATTTCTTGTGGTGTTATCAAGAATTTACGTTCTTTATGAACATATTTAACTTCAAACTCTTTATTACTGCCAGCAAGCATACCAGACTGAAATATAACAGTCATGTTATTGCCTTCTATCACGTAATCCTCAAAATTCAGATCATCAGGAATAGAATTATCTATAAAATCATAGAAATTCTTTTCTTTATCAGAAACAACAACATTAGAAACACTGCCTACTCTTTTAGGTGAAATATGAGAACAATCCAAACTATCCTCTTGAACATCCGTAAGGGTTGTATCAGCCCGTTTTATATACAAGCCTTCCGCATCCGAAACGTAAGCACGCCCTTCATACTCCAATCTTTGATTTTTGGGCAAAAGCAATTCCTTAGATCCATATTTGCTAAAGTCTATATTCTGCTCCCCACCTTGAACGTACAATATGGTAACTGGTCTATTTCCGTCCTTGTTGGAGCGTCCTAAACCTGGAACAAAACCTTTATCTTTCCCATATTCAAGAGGCAAAGGTTCACCCTTGTTATATTCAACTTTACGCAAGTGTATCGTTTTGATAGCCGGATCTATTTCATACTCCGTCTTAAACGTATTGGCAATAGTAGGCAAAGCCTCACTACAAAAGATATGGTTGTAGTTAATAGTCTTTTCTTCTGCTTCGATACATTCGCCAACCTTCCAACCGCTATCTCTCATGTTGAGATTATCTACAATTAACTGTAGATGCTCGTGAGGTTTTGCAGTGTAATCGAACTTTAAACGCTTAGAAACAATATCCCGGCATTTGTATTTACCCAATATTGCGCCTATGTCATACATTACAAGAGTGTATTCAAAATTCCGACTGCTTTTCTTCTTGAAGTCGTCAGGATCCATAAGGTAGTAAGTGATATTCTTGTAGATACAATAAGCTCCTACGGGAATGTTTATGAACTCTTCACTGGCAAAGTACAGATAAAGAGTGCCTACATTCTGTAAAGCCGTATATCGGTAGCTGCTTGTATCTACCAGAATATCAATCTCCTTGTTGTTGAAATGTATTTTCATGTTTACTAAGTGAATTGATAGATCTTACCATTTCCGCATTTCATCCCTTTAATCGTAGTGCTGAAAGGGAAAGCGTCTTTGGGGATCTGATCCAAAGTTTTCTTTAAAGAAGCTGCGTTTGTGAAAAACTTACCATCCGCACCATTGCTATGTTTAAATTTCACAAGGTATCTTCCTTCACCGTGCGAAGTCTTTACATCTGGAATGAAATCTTCTACAATGATCTCACAATTCAGCACGTCCGAAATAGAAACCTGGCTACAGTTGAACATTTTACGCTCATCTTGTACGGTTACGCCTAACTCACTAAACTTTTTCATCACAATATAATATTAAGTTCCTTACAATCGTTATCTATCATTTCTTTGATAGCTTTTCTCTTTTGCAAATATTCCTTGTACTCATCGGTAGCTGATTTTTCAGTAAGAATACCGAGCTGGGCAGCGTTATAATCATTGATAATCTTGGCTTCTTTATCCGAATCCCACAAATGGGTAATAACTGCCTTTTTCAGCTTATCATTTGTAACCATTCCCCAAACAATAACTTCGTTACAAGTCCATTTTGTAGTTTGCCCATTATCTCCAGCTTCTCCAAAATGGTTTTCTACTTGAACTTCCTGAATATCCCAACGGTATGTGTAAGAACCATTTCCGTTAGCCTCTAACTTAGAAGGCTTAAAATCGTAGTGTATCATATACTTGCTTTTTAATTATTGTTTTTAATAGATGCTTAGAATTACTGTATTTAGCCCAGCCAAACCAACTGCAAATAACTTGCTTGTATTCCATATCGGAAATGTGCTTTTTCTTATTCAGCTTGGCTGCCTTCCTACATAGATTCTTTTTGATTCCCTTCCGAATAAGGGTATGGGTATGATAAAAGACATACCCGACAAAATCAATACCTCTATGGCTATCAATTTTGAATACTTGAAACTTCCATTTCTTTTTTCCAGTTTTAGGATCCACTTTACGAAGTGATAGCTTTAAATTGTCATGCAGATATTCTTCAATCTCTATACGGAGTTTGTGAAGCTGTTTAGGATCATCGCCTAAAATCACAATATCATCTGCATACCTAAAGTAATATCTTACCTTCTTAACCTCTTTTATCCAGTGATCGAAGTAAGCCAGATAAATATTAGCAAAATACTGACTTAGATAGTTCCCTATGGGTACGCCATCGGCACTGTCTATAATCACGTCAAGCAACCAAAGCAGATCTTTATCTTTGATTTTCTTCCGTAATATTGTTTTCAAAATATCATGGTCTATACTTGGATAGAACTTCACTATATCCATTTTCAAGCAGTAAGTAGTGTGTTCTGGATCTTCTTTCAAAGCCTTCTTTACTTTAGCTGCTGCTTTATGAATACCACGATCCTTAATGCAAGAATAGGTATCTTCTGTAAATAAGGACACCCATATAGGCTCCAGAATATTCATAATGGCATGGTGCAAGATTCTATCAGGATAATAAGGCAAACGGTAAATAAGCCGTTCTTTGGGATCTCTGATTATAAATACCTCATATTTAGAATTTACAAAAGTCTTGTTTTTCAAAGATTCGTGAAGAGCCAGTATGTTTGCTTCCCTATTCCTATCGTGTCGTTTGACACCATAAGAACGTAACTTGCCTTTCCTGGCTTTTTCATCAGCCAAGCGCAAGTTGTCAAGTGAAATAATTTGCTCGTATAAATTACTTAATCTCTTCATATTCTTTGTTTTTCGTACTCAGAGCCTTCGGTTTCCCTACCAGCACCTTTATGAGTTATGTTATCTTCTACCAATAGGTAAGGTCGTTGCTTCGTATGTTGAGTTAATTTTGAAAAATCATAGCTGAGAGCTGACATTCGCATTCGTATTCGAGGGGGTGTTATTCGTATTCGCATAACCGAAGCCTGCATGAACGCCATTATTCGTATTACCGCTGAAAAGGACACCCACCAGCAACCAACCTATATTTATTTGTTTATTAATCATTTAAGTTTTGCAGTCTAAACTTGGCTCGCTTCACGATTCAGGAATAAAACAAAGCCGAGAGCCGACAGTCGCAGACGTAAACGAGGGGGCGTCATTCGTATGCGCAGAACCGAAGCCCGCAAGAACGCCATCATGCGTAGCACCGCCGAAAAGGACACCCCTAAGAGCGTTAGATCCTATATTGGTATAGAAGTAATCACACCAATAGGTAGTAGATCCACCTCCGACTACAGAAGCAATCAAATCGCCAAATTCACCGAAAATCATTTCTTTTGCATAACCTTCTGCACGTGCAGCCAATCCTCTAAGCGTATAGCCTGTGTAGTTACTATCGTTGTATTTAGAAGGATCATCGCAAACATACACTTTAGAAGTTCCTCCGTCTGAATTGGTTTTCACTTCTATATTTACTCCATCCGTCCACTTCCAGACGTGCCCGAAGGGATTTTCAATACCACGATAGCGAGGTACGGTAAATACTTTGCTGCTTTCTCCTTCTGCTTTCTCTAAAGTGTAAGCTACTTCACCAGAAGCATTTCCCAATTCATCACTCGTACCGCAAGGAATGATAGGATAATAACCACTAAAATTGTTCCACTTTGTACCATCCCATGTGGTTACACCATTACCCAAACCACCCTGAGCATACCCGTTGCTATCTTTTTGGGCATTGAAAGCCAACTGGCAGTTAAGGTTTCCATACTCTATGTAATAGAGCCATGCCAAAGTGATATAAGCGTTATAGTCCATGCAGTTCCATTGCGTACCAGCACCTCTTTTACGAGCAGCAGCACGAAAGTTTGTTCTACTCGTAGATGTAGCTGGCTTGCCTAATTGGGATTTAGGCAAAGCATCCCAATCTGCTTGGTTATTACCACCTCTGTAATCAGCCGAAGTATTTACTACAGAAGCCAGTTTACCAGTGCTACGTTGGATTGTTGCCTCATAAGCCGAGATATAGCATTTCTTTACGAAATGATAACCAGGTATTGGGTATTCACTGATTCGTACACCTCTTTTGTTTCCATTGGTATAAAATCTTCTCCAGTGAGCAGGGATTTCCACCATAACCATACCATTGGAACCATCCCTTTTATGCGCTTTCCAGTTGGTAGGGTTTAGGTATTCAATAACCTTGCCTTCATCTGATAGCAAACACCCTTTCATCTTGCTTTGAATTGGCAATGTTTTATGCAGTGTCATATTGCCAGTACGGGTAAGAACCGAAGAAGATACTGTTACATCTAATTCTACGCCATAACTACATTGATCCTCTGCATAAGGTAGCATAGCAGCCAGACCAGCTTGTTTGCTTTCTCCGCTTTTATCCAATACCTCAGTTGTGAGATCGAAAGGGTTACTGCTGTCTGCTACTGGTAATTCATTTAATCTTTTGCCATTGTCGTAAGCTGTAATAATCTTTTTTACTTTAGCTTCCTCTTCTGCTGTAAGTGCCATATTTTTATAGTGTTAAGAAGTTAAACAATAAAATTTACTAAGTTAATATGATACCACCAGAGCCGGATAAACGCATACCCTTACCAGAAGTAAATCGTATTCCTGGCTCCTGTACTTCAATCTGTATAGTTTGATAAATACCCGTATTTTCCGTTGGGATAACGTGAATTTTACTCATCCCTACACCGTTAATCATAAATATGCCATCAGGAGTGATAGACACCGCCCGATCATCACCGAGAAACAATACATTCCTACCAGTATCTACGGGAAGTAATTCTACCTCAACTTTGAAAGGCTGGGTATTCCTGTAAGTAACTTTTTTCGGGTAGTTTAGCTTCATGGAAGTAGGGATCAGCTTGTATTTTGAGATTAGCGATTCTTCCAGTTCCTCCAGCCTTGCGATAACTACCCTTGCATCGCCAGTAGCTTCATTTGCATTATCTTTAGCAGTATTGGCTTCTTCTGCCTTTTCGTGAGCTTCATTAGCTTTTGCGTTGGCATTGTTGGTAGCCTCTACTGCCTTACCTGCTGCGCTATCGGCTGCTGTAGCTTTTTCATTAGCCAGTTTAGCAGCGTCCTCAGCCTTTTTAGCTGCTGCTGTGGCGGTTGTTCCACGAGCTATACATTTCCACCAAGTAGTTTCGGTTAAAGCGTGTCCTTTGTTCCCGTCCTTGATACAGAGATAGCAACTATCATCCGTAGTAATGAAATCAAATGTATTATATGTGGTAGCTGCTGAATAAGTTCCCTTATCCACGAAAGCAACCTTTCCTAATCTTATATTTCCTTCTGCCATATCACTTGGGGTTAAAAATTAAAAATCCTTCATTGTCAATATCAAACATATCAGCAGCTATATCATCCTGGTAATACATGATCAGTTCCATTGTATCGGTATCAATCGTAAAAGTAGGATAGAGAATACCGCCTTTTGCCAAAATCCCGGTATCTACATACTTCTTTTGCGTTTCATCCCATTTCCACCAGTTGCCATTTTCACCCATTTTCGGGGGATTATCCGCTTGTTCTTTTGCCCTATTTGCCTGAGTATTTGCACTGTTAGCTGCTGTTTCTGCCTTTTGTGCTTTCTCATTCGCATTAGTAGCTGCTTTGTTGGCATTGGCTGTAGCACTTTCAGTTGCACTTTTTATCTCTTCCAATCCTTTTCGTGCATTATCCGCCTTGGTAGCTGCTGTATTCGCTTTCTGAGTAGCTGAGTTTGCGTTGGAAGTAGCAGTTTTAGCCTGTTGGGTAGCTTCATTAGCATTACTGGTAGCCGTTTTCGCTGCCTCTGTAGCTTTATTTGCGTTTGAGGTTGCAGTGTTGGCATTTGAAGCAGCATTGTTAGCAGACTTGGCAGCTTCATTTGCACTGTTAGTCGCTTTTACAGCGTTCTCGTATGCCGTTTGAATGTATTCCAAACTTACTTTTACGCTGGTTTGTACCCCATTGATTAATTTAACTCCAATAGTGTACAATCCTTTCAGGTTATCCGAAAGTGTCAGCTCGCTTATTTTCTTCTTTTTAATAGCCATAGCTTTTCAAATCTATATAAAACTCACCATCTTCTGTAACTATCAATTCTCCAGCCTCAGAAGCAAGTAAATATTCATCCTCTCCAACTCTAAAGGCAGTGAATACCAACGTTAGGGTAAAAGCACACCAAACTTGATCGTCAGGGGAAAACAGACTTACTTTTGAGCTTTTGTAGTAACATGGGTATTCCTCGTAAGTGTTTTCAACGAACAAGGATCTTTCAGCCGTTTGTACCTTCACGCCTTCGCCTTCGTCTATTTCCACAACCTTTATCAGATCGTGAAGGAAAGCATTGTAATTTCTCCAGAACTCCGTTAGATTCTTAGCGATTAAGCAACAATTCAAGGCAACTTCTTTATGTTGGTACACTACTTGTTTGCCATCATAAATAGCCCCATTTTGGGTAGAAAGGTTACGCAACATATTTTTCTTTACTGCTGGAGCTTTAAGTATTTGTGCCTCGCTTCCTTCCAATACACGAATACCGTAAACGGAGAAATCTATCCCGTCTATTTCATACCCCTGTGTAGGTATATTGGTTGTCGATAAAGGAGCCTTATATTTATAATCTCTCAAAGGGAAATCATCTGCGAATTTTAAAGAGAAACTTTTAGCACCGATATACAGAGCTACATTTACCTCTGAAACCAATCGGAGTTTACAAGTATATCCGATTCTTTTAAACTCAAAGGTATGGTAAGCTCCATCGGACAACAGAGAAATGAAATCTCCAGTCTGATACATACCTACTGCATTGAACCTTATTTCAAGTTCTTTAGTATCAAGTTTAGGATCCGACAAATCCACTTCGATACCGTCATACTCAGCCCAATCATTAGAAACTTCTGGTGCTTTTAATGCCGGGAAAGCAACAACTTCGTTATGCCCACCCTCAGCAATAAAAACCCCGAACCGAGTAAAAGCGTCCGTACCGTCTATGTATAAGTTATTTTTCATTTCCTCATTATTACACCTTTATCATTCATGTTACCTATGCTTTCTTTCATTTCCTTTATATTGGAATTGATAGATTCCAGATTCTTGCAATAGCTTGTATTTTCTCTGATACCAGTTAATACCTCAAGAAATTTGGCACAATGGCTAACCAATGATTTAATACCTTCATTTATAGAATAGGTATGCCCTTGAATTGCAGTTGTCCTTCCGTTCAGCTCGTTTACGCTGTCCTGGCTTGCTGCTATGCCGTTATTGCTGGAAACCTCACGATTCTCTGTTTCCCAAAGGTGAAAGCCTTGTTTGTTTGCTTCTTCTTTCCAATGCTCCATCCATTGTTGGGCGTTATTCATATCCGTACCGATACCTTGATAGAAAGAGGCAACCAAATCCCTTGCTTCCTTAGCTATTTCTTCTTCTGTTTTGCCGGATCCGTAGATTTTCTCCAGATCTGCTTGTAGTCTTTTGAACTTATCAGAGAAGAATAAAGAGTAGGCAATCTGTTTACCCAAATCTTCCAATACAGAAGATCCTTTTTCCCCGAACTTTTCCCACGCATCTACACCGTCATTTTCAATAGCCTCAGTGATACTATCCATTATACTATCACCTAAAGAGCCAAAAGCACCCTCTAAGTAATCTCTTAGTGCTTGTTGGGCTTCTTCCGCTTGTTCTTGAAGATCTATAAGGTTTTGCAACAAATTCCGATTCTCATCGCTCATTGTTTGAGTATCAAGAATGGCTTGCGCTCTTTCTTTATTCAGTTTGTTTTCCCCATCTATCAAATCCGGGTAAACTTGGAGTACCGAAGTATAAATATCATGCTGTTTTTTCCAAAACCAGGCTCCAGTAGTGTAACTTCCCGTTTTTATGGTTATATCATTAAGCGCACCTATACCCTGATTGTACGCATTTAATTTTGCATTGTATTCATCAAGCCCCCAGTTCCCTTTTGGGTTAAACTGAAACTGATAAGTCGGTTTATCCCCTTTCAAGACTTCTTTATATTCAGCTATCGCATCACGATATACCTTTACAGCGTTAGCTGCTTTTTCTATCTGATCCTCGCCAAATATGGATGTTGCTTCTTTTAGAAGTAGATTTTGCTCCATGAGCAATAAATTGTACTGCCGTTGCATTTCCAGTTTGTTTTCGGCTACTTCTTTAAGTGCCTCTTGGTGTTCCTTTTCAGCCTTAGAGGACAACCCAAACAAGGAAGTGATAAGGGAAACGGCTGTACCGACTATGGAAAGGATAACCGAAGCTCTTTCTACTCCTTTGATAGCTTCTGCACCAGTAACCGCCAACGCTTGAATACCCGTTATCATGGAAATTATACCTCCTGCGATATTGGTAGCAGCAGACAAAGCAGCTTTGGTCGCATCATCCATCCCGTCAAAGCCTGAAATGATATTATTAACAGTATCATCTACCTCATTCATCACCTTTAGGGTATCGCTCCACTTCTTTTTGTTTTTTTCAGCAGATGAAATGCTTGCGTCTTTTGCCTCAGCAACCTCTACTTTTTTCTCCAGGGTTTTAATTTGCGCACGAAGAGTAGCTTTTTCCTTATCATCCAGCTTGCCACCTTCTTTTTTCAGCGTGTCTTGGGCTGTTTGTAAAGCCTCCCTTAGCTGTCTTAACCCCATAGAGGATATTTGTTCTACCCATACATTAAAAGTCGCTTCACGAGTAGCTATTTCTTGATCTAAAGCGTCCAAAGCATCTTGTTTATCACTTTCAGCCTGAGCGATATTTTCTTCGGAGAAAGTAGTTTGCCTTCCGGCTTTCTTATCTTTCTCATTAACAGCTTGCATTTCATCAATATCTTGCTGAAATTTTTCCTCTATCTCCTTACGTTTTTCCGCATAGGTCTGATACTGCTTTAGCATTTCTTCTATTGCAGTCTGGTTGCCAGCAGATAGTTTCTTTCCAGCAGCATTTTCAAGAGCCTTAAATTGTTGCTCATCCTGCTCTGATAATTGGGTGGTAGTTGGCTTAAATGTACCTTTTTTGCCCTGAGATTCCCATATAGTTTTTTCCCATTCTTGAATTTTGGTGAGCTTATCCTCCTTTTGACGTTTGATCTGTTCTATTTCCTGCTCATAGTTGAGCTGGTTTTGTTCCAGTGTTTTAGAAAGTCCTTCCTTATGGGTGTTGATCTCAGCTTGCCTTACAGCAAATTCCATATCCTTTTTAATACGAATCTGCTCTTGTGCATTGCGTTTTATCTCATCGGAATAATCCTTTTGAGAAGAGGACGTTTTTCTATCTGGTAACTTTTTACTCAGTAAATCTATACGTCTTTGATAGTCGTTGTATTCAGCACTACCTTTAACGGTTTCTTTCTGTTCCTGTTTCAGTTTGGAAATACGACTCTCTACTTGGCTAATAATTTGTAGCTCGTTTTCACGTTCAAGAACGGTAGCCTTTAATTTGGCTATATAGCTTTCCTGCCCTTTTACAACAGCATCGGTTACTATTTTGCCATCAGACATTAAGCCGTTGTTCTCTCTGAGAGCCTTTTTGAAAGCCTCCAGCTTTTCTTGACCTTTAGTAATGGCTGCTTCTATCTCAGAAATGGATTTGCCTTTGGTATAAA